>Ga0325411_1006674_pt1 | contig 12648 bp, 2 predicted proteins | sample PopdelMetagenome_13_FD_206181 | JGI IMG/M metagenome (GOLD analysis project Ga0325411, IMG submission 206181) | Populus deltoides microbial communities from Bellville, Georgia, United States - Xylem-PdIQD-R4 | ecosystem: Host-associated > Plants > Phyllosphere > Stem > Wood/Secondary xylem... | reverse complement strand
TTTTTTTTTTTTGTTATTTTTAGGTTGACCTTAGAGTTGTTTGGTAGTTTTAAAAAATTAAATATTATTAAAAACAAGTTGAACGCAATAAAGCATAGTGCTCCAACGCCTTTTGAGCTGCCCATGCAGGGATGTCTGGTGACAAAAATTAGTCGTCCATAACTATGTGTACAACAGCGCATCATCCCTTTCACATTTGTGGGGCACGTGTTCACAATAGAGTTGCAGTTGGGTTCTGGTGACTTTTTTTTTCCCTCTCTTTCTTTTCTTTTCCCTTTTAAAAATTGATTGTGTCCTTCAATTTCTATTTCTATTAATTTTGGTCCTCATTCTTTTGATTAATATTTATTTTGCTTTTAATGGTTTTTTAAGTTTAATTTGTTTTTCAATTTCAATCCTATGTATTTTATTTCATTTAGTTTTTATTTTTTTTTATCTAATTTGATCTTCATTCTTTTGATTGTTTTATTTTTAGTGTTTTACTATTTTCTAGATTTTTTTTTCAATTTCATCCCTCATCATTTTATTTCTTTTAATTTTTTTATCCAATTTTGGTCCACTTTCTTTTGATTGTTATTTTCTTATCCATTTTCTTGATTTATTTTGTTTTTCAATTTTATCCTTTAATATATTATTTCATTTAATTTTTTAAATCAAATTTTAGTCCACATTCTTTTGATTGCCTTTTTTTATTCTTTTCTTAATTTTTTTTTTTCAATTTAATCCCTAATTATTTTTTTTATTTTTATACCAGATATGATCCTTATTGTTTTGATTACTATTTAAAAAAAAGAGAGAATTTTACTTCGTAATTTTTTCGTGTCTGGCTTTCGACAGGGTAATCCTGATGTCAGGACCCAAGTTACTGCTTCTGAATATTAACGTGGTTTAACTTCAATCTTTTTTATAGGTCCTTTATTAGTTTTTATTTTCAATTTCATCATTCGATATTTGAGTTAATAGACCTTGAGCTTCATTATTTGTTCCATTTAATTTTTTTTTGTGAATTTATCTCAATCTTATATCTTGGCAAGCAGGTTAGTTGAGTTAACCCAGGTCAACTTAGGTTTTTCTCTTGATGTTTTTTTATGAAATTGATTTTTTTTTCAATTTCATCATTTCATATTAAATTATTGACCCTTGAAAATTGTGATTTTTTCGGTTTTCTTTTTGTGGGGTCATCCTAAGTGTGGGTTATTCAAGTTAACTTAGGTTTTTTATAGCTTTTTTATTATTATTTAGCTTCGGTCTTTTTTGCTAGGTTCTTTTTCTAATATAAATTTTTTAATCCTGATTTCATATCGCGGGTTGCAGGTTGGTTAAGTTAACATATGTTGACTTGAGTTTTTTTATGCTACTTTTTTATAATTGATTTTTTTTATATCCATCATTTGATACGAAGTTATTGGGGCTTGAATTTTGTAAAAAAAAAATTGTTATTTTTTTTTATCTTAATCATTAAGAAACGATGACATTATTAAAAATAGATTTGGACTGAGATATTATGAAAATGAATTTAAAAAAATAATTAATATGATAAAAGATGATAATAAAATAAAAGATAAGTTAAAAATAAAATGGTTGATAAAATATTAAAGTCTCTAAAAGACATATTTTAGAAAAAAAATTCAAAATGTTATTCATGAAAAAAAGAGAGATGAGATTAACCAAGTTTGAAATTAAATTCATTCTATCACACTAATCACTTACGACCATCATGATCTCGGTAAATCGAGGATCACCAGCACGAGAGAGAAAGAGAATCTCTTATCTCTATTATCAATTAATAACATTTTAACACAATTTATTTTATTAACAATATTAATTTCTTTTTTTATTTAATTCATTTTCTCATCTTTCCAAATCCAGTCTCACTCTTTAATTTGCGACATAGGATTTGAAATAATGACCATGCCATCACCTTTTCTAATGTCTATTACGAAGAGTACTGCCCTAGAAAACAATAAAACAAGGGTTGAGATACTTAGATAGATAGAGTATTTAGAGTTGAGGTATTCAAATATAAATTAATTAAAAAGTTAAATATTAAATTTGAGTTTTTTTCCAATATATTCCATGGATGTTATGGCATGCATGCGAGGTTGGCAAATGATTTTTGCTCTTAAGAATGAAAGCCTTCTGAGAAAAAGATATGAACACGAGCGTGATTATAACCCCTTTTTCCTAACAAAGGAAGAAAATCAAAGATTAAAATACTAAAAAAAGAGAGAAAGAGAGAGATTTTTATTTGGTTTTTTAAGCATTCATTGAAAGAGAATGGGCAGGAAGGTTGCCTCCCAAGGCAGGGTCGAATAATAGTAGTGTTCATGCCTCAAGCATCATCCTCACCAAAAGCCATTCCAAATGAAACCAAAGCAATAAAAAAATCAAGAGGAGAACGGTCAAACCGCATCTACCAAATAGGCCCCATGTGCGATAAATTCTAGTAGCATTTAAAAGTATGATATCAGTTGTATTTTAAAGTGTTTTTTTGCTCAGAAATACCTTAAAATATTTTTTTTATTTTTTAAAAAATATTTTTAACATCTCTAAATTAAAACGATCTGAAAGCACTAGAAAAAATTAATTTGAAGTGAAAAAAAACATATTAAAAAAATATTTCTAGAACACAAAAACAAATGAAATCTAAATTCCCAACATCCCTACCACATTGGCTTTGATTTGTAGTGAGGGGTAGACCCCCTTTTTTCATGAATCAATCTGCAAGTGCAATGCATCCCCCTCCCTGACACACTCTATAATTCAATCTATATCATTTCTCATACCCATCTACCTCTTTTCATAGGATAAGTTCTCATGTTCTTTGTGACAGGATAAAGATCCAAGACCAAGTACAATTTTGTTTTTTTTTTTTTTTTTACCTCTTATACTCTCCTACGCATACCACCTTGCACATTGGTTCTTCGATACAGAATAGATTCAAAATTTAATTTGCGACTAAGAACAAATTCTGAAGCCATTTATGCATTTCTAAATTAATTTTGTAAGCATATGGTGCGTATATATGAATCGATCGAGAATGCAAAGAACCAAGCATATGGTATGTATAAACAGAGGCTACTATAGGACATGCATGGATTCCTGTATAATAAATGCAGATTGGTCAAGATGAGAACTCAAACATAAGTCCGTATATGGATTTTATTTTTAATATAATGTGAATGGGGACAATAATTTGGTTGGTTGGATTAGATCTTGGCAGAGTGCTTTCTTTACGCGGATCTATTTTCTTTCTCTTCCAACCCATGTCCATGTCCCTTGTGCAAGGTGAGATGAATTAGTTTCTCCCAAAAAAAAAAATTAAAAATAAAATAAAATTCATGCCCAAACAGACGACAGAGAGCTGAATTAGATTGTTATATTGGAAAAAAGCTTGCAGTCAATATATCGCTTTGGCTTCTCTAGTTGTGGCAACAACAAAGAGGAGGGGGGGCGTTACATCCACATTTGACATTTGATTAAATAGTTAAATAATTTCTATATAGTTTCATTAATTTTCAAGAATTTTAAATATTTTTTTTCTTGATACAAATGCTAAAGAGTTCGACTAGACCACATTTTGGAAATAGGGAATTGAAAATAATTTTTGTTTTAATTAATCATATGTGCTATGAGAATAAGTGGAAGAACTCTGCTTTGAATAGATATGGGTTGAAATTAAGAGTTGCCTTTGTTGTCTAATTTTTACTTGTTTTTTTTTTTTTAAAGTAAAGTAATTTAAAATATTTAAAAAAATGTTTAGTGAGTATTTTTAGAATGCTTTTGAAAATTAAAGGTGAATTTTTATAAGAATTATTTAAAGATATATGTTAGTTTCCCTTAAAAAAACATTGAAAGTAATTTATTTTTGATATGGAAGGATGCTTATTTTATTTAAAATATAAAAATAACATTGAATATAAATAAATTAAAGTAATATATTTTTATATTTTTGTTTTTTTTAAATACTATATTTTGTTTTGATTATTTTTTAACTTTTATTACTCATGAATTATTATTTTATTGATAAAAATATTTTCATGTTTTCAAATAGTTTATATTAATTCATTAATAAAAGTTTTGAAGTTGTGTCTTTAATAGTAATTTTAGTCAAACAATACAATTATTTATTAAATAGTTGAGCTATTTTATTCATAACATAACATTTTATTAACTCACGAACAACTTAGAGTGTTTCATCATGAAACAAAGTGTAATACAACACAACTTGGCCAAACATTCTTTAAAATTTAAAATTTTACCAGTCACGTAACTCGTGTTTCGCACGCAGGTTGAATAAAGTTTTTAGACAAAAAAATAATACACAAGCTTTTATTTTTTTAATTCTAATTATAAATCAAAAGGCTTATGAAAACTATTTATGTCAATAAATATAAAAAAAAATATTAATGCGTCTATTTCACTTGTCTAGTTACACGTCGAATAATCTTTTTCTAACTCGAAAGAATTAATATGTAGGTGTTATTAACTTATTTTTTTATATCAAGTAAAAAATATAATAAAATCATATATATTAATAAAAATATAGAAGAATTTAAGTTAATTTTTAACGTAATTGAAAAATAGAACAATGTTGCAATAGCTACAGTAAAGCACTATTTTTTTTTGTCTGTGTAGAATAAATTTCCCAAAACAAAAGGTGTAAAGACAAAAAAAAAAATTACAAAAGAATAAAAGAATAAATATAAAAAATGGTTAAATAGTTTAAGTGTAAAGAATAAAAAAATAATATTTTTTCTAAAACAAACTGTGAAGAAAAAACTAAAAAAACATTAAAATCATGAATGTGGCATGCAGGATATACTTAAAAAATATCAAGCATACAGGTTGTTCCAATGTATTTTTTAAAATAAAAAAAATTAAAAATGTCATTTGAACTGTCTATTCAATCATTTAACTAAATAAATCGCTAACCAATTATATAAATAAATAAAAATCATTAACAATAACTAAGAAAGAAACTGTAAAGATAAGATATTTACCCGATTATACATGCTTACAAAACTTTTTTATTTAAATAAATAAAAGATAAATCTATCCTAAAAAACTCATGGCTTGAATGATAAATACAAACGAAAATGACTGAACCTACACCATAAAAAATATTACAAAAGGCCAAATACATCGGAAAAATATAAAGAATGGACACCTAATAATATGATATATATATATATATATATAAGCCTCGAGTGAACCCGACAGCTAACCCGGGTGAGCAAATCAAACATATGATTTAGGACATGAAATTGGGATGACCCCATAAATAGCAAAATGAAAAAAATACCGGCAAAAAAATATTTGAAAAAAAAATGCTTTAGAAAAAGAGCAAAGTCTCAGACTAATCTTTCAGATCTATGACCCGGGTCTTGAGACTAGGATGACTCCATTAAAAGCAAACCTAAAAAAATAAAGAAGCTAGATTCTTAAACAAACAAATATTAAGGGATAAAATTAAGGAAAAAAGATCAATAAAAAAACAATGCAAAACAAAATAAATAGCAATTAAAAGAATTATTACTAAATTCAACATAGAAACCACCTGAAATTAAATCTTAAAGGAATATTTAAATGAAATTAAAAAAACAAATCAATTAAGAAAATGATTGAAAACAAAAAAAAATAGCAATTTAAAGAATGAGAGCCAAGTTTGAAAAAAAAAACCCAACAAAATCAAACGACCAGGAATGAAATTGAAAATAAAATCCAATTAGAAAAAATCAATGTAAATAAAACAATTAAAATTAAGAGAAGAAAGACTTAATCCAAAGAAATTGAAGGGCTGGTATAATTTCTGAGGAAGAAAGAGAAGGAAAAGACAGGAAATAAAAAGTTAATTGGCATCAAATCAGACCTTACTACTATACATGCACCATTCAAAAAGGAACAAGATTTCGAGATGCATCAAATGATGCGGTGAAAGCTTGATTTCAACTATTGTTGTCAGTCGCACGTGCTCCTAAAAAACGACAGAGCAAGAGTTGCTGACGCATGCTAAGCAGGCATCAACAACCTTTTTTCTTTTGCACAAAAGCAAAATGCTCCTTCGACTAAATAATAATAACAAAAAAAACTCTTATGAAATTACAACCAAGCCCTTGAAGATAAGGTTAAAAAATTTAAATAGTTAGGATAATTGAGTAATTTAACTGTTAATAAAAATATTAAAAAACAAAAATGCTCAGAGGACTAAATAGCAATTAGGGGTGTTCACGGTCCGGTTTTAACCCAAAAATTCAACCGAACTGGAAAATAGTATTCCTTATTAATATAACACGGATCAAATCGAAAACCAGTTTTGTTCGGTTCGTGTCGGTTTTTTAGCATAAAAACCCAGAAAAACCGAAAACCAATGAAGATTTGTGGAGGCCTTCATGAGTGCTGGAATGAGATTCCTTGATTATAGAAATAATGAAGTCAAATGTGGGCAAGAGGTGGTATTTAGATAAGCTAATCTTCATCATAACACTTGTCACATGTGTGCTGCGTCGCGGTGATCGTCCACCCTCACTCTTGTGTGTGTATCTGGTAAATGTGGGGAGACAAGGAGTTCTTGTCTCTTAGCGGTGGAAAAATAGAATAGGAGTCGCCACCTAGTATTTTGGTCACTAGAAACCCTAACTGGTCTCAGAGATCGGGTACGGAGACTGGTTGCGTAAAGGAAAGGTATTAGCACCCCAAATACGCCCTACCTAAGGTAAGCTGCATTGTTTTACCGTCTGATAGAAATTAAGGTCTTGTCGTGTTTTCTAATTTCTGATCTGTCTACGGTTTAAGAAAAGTCTTTCTTGATAAGAAGATCCTTATCTTATCAGGTAAAACCTAATCGTCCTACTGTCAATAAAAAAAACTACCTTTTCAATATCAGGAATACGTTTTACGTATAAATTCATAATCCCTGATACTAAAAGAAAAAAAATAATTTTTTTGGAATTATTGAAATATTGGCTAAGTTCTCGTAACTTTAATAAACTAGTTATTAAAGCCAAAAATGCATGCTAAAACATTTTTTTAAAAAGTTTTCTTTGTTGTATGAAATTATGATGTAATTGTTTTTTTGAGCGACTTGGCCGTATGCATGAAAACAAAGACATTTTTTTAAAAATTTTTTTTTGATGAAAACCGGATATTTTAATACCTGATTTGTATTTTTACGATCTAAAGATGCAGACCAATATTAATCAAAACATAAAAAGTAAGTGGGAAAATCACAAATTTTCAACAATGATATATATTTTTTGACTGGGCCGGGTCTAAAAAGAAATTTGGGCCTATTAGCTACAGGGCTGGACTCAGCCCAGCTGCGTGGGCTGGGTTGATGTTCCAACCTAAAAGAAGAAAAATTTGGTTGCTGGTTACTGTGCCGAGCACAGTAACCAGTGAATTATAATTAGGTGGTTACTATGCTTTACACAGTAACTATATAATTATATTTCATTTGCTGCAGAACGTGAATTGCCCATGTTCTGCATGCAAATGAAGACGAACCAACAAATGACAGCAGAGGGGGAAGAAGGTTACCTGGAATGAGGGAGCGTGGTTGCTATCTCTGGTGGCTTGTGGTGGCGGCAGCGGCGACGGGGAACCCCGATGATTCTTCTTCCTACGTGGTGTCTGTGCAATGTGTAGCTACTGCGCCGATCAATCTTTTCTTCCTTCTTTCTTTCCTTTTCTTTCGTTTCGTTCACTCTTTCTCACTTTTCTGTTTCTATTTTCTTTTCTTCTTCTTCCTTCTCTGTTTTGTCTCCTTTGTTCTATTCCCTTTCTCTGTTTTTTTTTGTTTTTCCCTCTGTTGCTGCTAGTGGCAGCTGCTGTTGACGACGCTGCTGGTGATGGCCGAAGGCCACTGTAGAGAGAGAGGAGCAGTTGCTGGGAACCCGAAAATCCCCTCTATTTCTGCTTCGTTCCCTCTTTTTTTATGTTTTTCCTCTCTTCTATCTGGCCTCTGTTTTCTATTCCTTTCTCCCTTCTTTCATCTTGCTTCCCTCTTTGTCACTGCCTTCTTTCATCTTGCTTCCCTCTCTGTCACTGCCTTCTCTCGTTCTCCAAAATTTTTGCCCCCCCTCCTGTTTTCTGTTCTCCCTCTGTATTTATAGGCAGCTGGGGGAGAGGTTCACCATACCCTATACAAGCACAGGACATGGTGGCCGGGGCATGGGTCTTCTAATTTTCATCATGGTGGGGGGCATGGGTCTCCTGTTTCTCCATTAATGAGGGTATGGGTTGTAAAAGTAGTTAGGCAAGTGGGGAGGTAAAGAAGGAGAAGTTAGTGGGAAAAGATTTAAAATCTTCTTCTCCTTTGTCTCTGCATTTGCAGGGGAGAAGAAGCTGCATAGTGCCGTTCAAAACAGCACCGTGCAGTTTTTTTTTAAGAAAAGAAAAAAAATTTGGGAGTGACCTAAAAATGGATTACGACAACACTGAGTTAAATCAAAGAAAAAACTGACGTCAAATATCAATCACTGAGCTATTAATCACAACAACCACTTAGAAATTCAAGAAAAGCAACCAACAGGCATAAAGGAACCTTCAAGGTATAAGAACAGTAAGAAAAGAACCAGCAACTTGGATTTAGTATTGGTTTTCGCTTTTTGGACTTAATTGTCTGGCATAGAGCATTGTTCACTCGCTTCCTAGATCCTCATCTTTGTTTTATTCTTATCATACAGCCCGGACTTTCCGCATGAGCTAGAGGGCTGGGAAAGGGGAAAGGAGAAAGGAGAAAGGAAGGGGAAGGGGCGGCTGGGAAGGGGAAAGGGAAGGGGGTGGGGCGGCGGGGAAAGGGGGAGATGGGGTGGTGGCTGGAAATGAAGAAAGTGATTTAGGGTTGGGGACGATTCTTTTTATACCTTTTTTAAAGTTAATTAGATTTAATTAAACTGGTTCGATTTGATATGGTTCAATCGGTTTAAGCTTTTAGACCGGAACTGAACCGAACCGGGTGATTTTTTAATTTTTTAATCGGTTTATTTGGTTTTTTCTATCGGTTCGGTTTTTTTAATTTAATTGGTTGGTTGATTTTTTTGAACACCCCTAATAGCAATAACAAAAATACCATTAGGAAATGACAATCAAGCTCTTGAAGCTAAGGTTAACAAATTTGCATAGTAATGGTACCTGCATAATTAAACTGTTAATGACAAAATTAAAATTATCGTACAATTCTTGGACCAAAAATTCTGATTGTTTACTCTTTAAGAGCAATATAGCAATTTCACTATTATTAAAAAATAAAATGGCGGTGTTGTCCCCAAAAAATCAAGAATTACAAATTGATCATGTGCAAATATCATTCCACTCCTTAAGCAAAGTTTTAAAAATTAAAAGGATGAAGGGTAAAAAAGTAATTTGACTATAGCCCTAGACACATTTCATTATAGGCGAGCTACAATGAAAAACCCACCCAAGTGGTTAAGTATTTTTTTTTTTTTTAGAAAAAAGGAAAAAAAATAGTTTAAAATGATCCACTCTTCTTTTGTGCCATGAATTTCATGATTTGTAAGTTCAGATTGCTGACATATGGGTCGAAATATCTTGGGCCTAAACAGACCCTAGATTTTCCTCTCGTGCAAAACCTTGCGCACATGGAAAAGGACCTTTGAATCTTTGGAAGACGAAGTCGAAATTAAACTAAAATGGGTTTTTTGTAGTCGTCCATCATCTCTATCAGCTGACCGGCTGCCGTAACCAGGATGGAGGCAAGGAAACGGACACAGGAAACATACCTCACACCCACTACAAAAAATTAATCACTAATTTCGATCTGGAGACAGCTTTTTTCCCATTAAAAGTTTTTAATTGCAAGACATGGAAGGAGGAGAGCCCCATCATTGAATGAAAAGGGGACTTTGAACGAGGAAAAAGCTGACAAAATCTTTGTTGTTATTAGTAAGTGTGATGGCTTGGATTCTCACTCTTATGTGAAGTGAAGAAGAAGAAGAAGAACACACATAGCTTTATTATTATTATTATTATTATTATTATTACTACTATTATTATAAGAATTTATTTGCCTAGTTTGAGAAAATATGCATTTATTAAGAGAGGTTGTCATTAATTTTGCCACATGCACCATGCCTAATTAAGTAAATATTTTTATTTTATTTACTTCAAATTAATATTTTTTAGTGTTTTCAAATCATTTTGATGCGCTGATATCAAAAATAATTTTTTAAAAATAAAAAAAATATTATTTTAATACAATTTTAAATGAAAAACACTTTAAAAAATAACCATAACTATATTTTTAAATAGGGATACTAGCTTCTATATTTTCAACAATTAATGGTAGCATTGCTCTTAAATAAGCTACAGAGTCCATGGATATTTTGGATTTATCAAATAAGTGAACATGTTTTTTATAATTAAAATTTTACTATACATATTTTTCTTGATTTTTTTATATGTCATTTCTCTCGGTATAAATTACTAATTTAAATATAAAAATAATTTCATTCTACAAGAAATTTAATTTTTTAGGCAAATTTTTAGCCACTGATTAGCCCAACAAAATTTAGATATAAGCTCATAATTAAGCAAGCCCACGTATCTTGGTTGGATTTCACAAACCATAAAAAATCCAACTTTTGTGTGGAGTTTTTCCCTGCTTGGTAGAAACAAACTACAATCTTTTCCTTTATTATGGTCATATAATAAATTACTATTAATGTTTAATTTACTGTACTAAAAGTTTTTTTTTAAAAAAAAACCAAATAATACACTAATGAATGCGTCGTATAAGAATATTATCATAAAAATTAATATAGTAATATAATATTTAAGATTTCAAAATTTAATACAATTTGATCCTTTACTATACAATTAATAATTTTTTTAGAAGAATCTTGTTTACTTTTATTTGAATTTAGTCACCCGTGGTAATACTTTAGATTAAGGAGATGAATAATGTCCATTAGTTTGTAAATTAATTTTGGATTATTTTTTATATATAGCGAAAACCCTCATGAGGATATAGGAGTTAAATTTTATTTTTCAAGCATCTGGGAATATGAGATTCCTAATAAAATCAAGCTAATGAATCACTCTCTCCTCTTTCGAAGAGGTTTGAGAAATCGATACTCCTAAAAAAAAAAAAAAAAACTAGCTTTGAGGCAAATTATAAACACAATAATATCTGGAATTTCATTTATTAACTCATTTTAATCTTAGATTTCATGAACCAAACATCACCTTAGTGTTTTTCTTCTTTTGCGACCTCTCGCTCTATGCTCTATCTCACACTGTTATCATAATTATTAACCTTGAAATACATGAAAACGTGCAGTGAAATATATATATATATATAAAATTTCAGAGCTTACTCTCACCACATGTTATAGCTATATTCTATCATGCCCTGAAACTTAAATTTGTTGTTCTTCTTTCTTCCCACCATAATCTCTATGTATTCATTGGTTGTTTGGCGCTGAAATAATGACAATGTCGTTTAGGTCCCGTCTTCAAGAAGCAATGGTCAAAATAAAAAGCAAAGGGATATATATATATATAGATAATGGTGGGAAGAAAGAAGAACAACAAATTTAAGTTCCAGGGCATGATAGAATATAGCAATAACATGTGGTGAGAGTAAGCTCTGAAATTTTATATATATATACATATATATATACACATATATATATATATATATATTATGAATTATTATAGTTTTTGTTTTTTTAAAATTATCTTTGTTGATTTTATTTTTTTAATATTGAGCTGGTTAAGAATTTAGCTTTGTAATTTTTTTTTAAAACACTATGAATTATTATAGTGTTTCTCCACGTAGTTTTTTTATGATTTTTTTCAAAATTATTTGTCGATTTTATTTTTTTAATATTGAGCTGGTTGAGAATTACAGTTGTAGTTTTTCTCACAAAACACTGTGGATTACTAAGTGTTTCCTCACATTGTTTTTTTTTCCTTTTTTTTGTGTTTTTTTTTTGTTATGATTTTTTTCAAAATTATCTTTGTTGATTTTATTTTTTTTAATATTGAGCTGGTTAAAATTTAGCTTTGTAATTTAAAAAACAAAAACATTGTGGGTTGCTATGGGGTTTCCCCACATGTTTTTTTTTTGTTTTTTTATTATGATTTTTTTCAAAATTATCTTTGTTAATTTTATTTTTTTAATATTGAGTTGGTTGAGAATTACAAGTACAATAAAGCTAAATCATGTGGGGAAAGCGTTGTAGCTTCCCTTATAAAACACTGTGGATTGCTATAGTGTCTCCACACATGGTGTTTTTTTCTTATGATTTTTTTTCAAAATTATTTTTGTTGATTTTATTTTTCTAATATTGAGCTAGTTGAGAATTACAATTATAAATAAGGCTAAATCATGTAGGGAAGCACTATAACTTTCCTCACAAAACACTGTATATGGTTTTTTTTTGTTATAATTTTTTTAAAAATTATCTTTAACTATTTTCAAAATTAATAAAATCCATATTATTTTCGACATCATGAGAAGCTCGTATCAAGCCACTTGATTCAACTTATGGAGCCCAATCTCATAAATGAAAAGATGAAAAAATATATATAAACAATGAATGAACAGTAAAATGCCTAACTCTTTAACGTAATTTTACTCAATGCCTCATCCACTTGCATATTTCCTTTGCTTCCTCTTCA
>Ga0325411_1006673_pt1 | contig 12648 bp, 13 predicted proteins | sample PopdelMetagenome_13_FD_206181 | JGI IMG/M metagenome (GOLD analysis project Ga0325411, IMG submission 206181) | Populus deltoides microbial communities from Bellville, Georgia, United States - Xylem-PdIQD-R4 | ecosystem: Host-associated > Plants > Phyllosphere > Stem > Wood/Secondary xylem... | reverse complement strand
GGATTTTCTATTTCCATGCCATAATAATTATTTATAATTCAGTGCTTATGGGGAATAAAAAATACCATGTTTAAGAAAATAAGCTTTGAAAGTACCATGATAAGGGGGGAACAAATACCCATGTAACCTATAAAAATGGACCCTCCATTAGCATTAGAAAAACACATATTACGCGTCGATCTCTCCAGTGGCGGAGAAAAGGGGCTGGCGGGGGCCTCCATCCTTGCAAGTAAAAAAAATAATCCCAGCCCCACCCAACAATATTTATAGTTTTAGTTCAAAAAATAGAAAAAAAGAAATTTTGACCCCTTTAATTTCATTTTATGGTTCTGCCCCTCTTGTCCTCAACTTACCACGATTATTTGAACCCCTGAATTATGTTGATTAGTAAACTTGACTAGTACAAGATTTTCTTTGTCAGTGAAAAAACCACATTCAATAATGGTTATTGGCTAGAATGTTAGAAAAAAAAACTGAAAGTTAGATAGAAATGAAAATGATAGTTTATCATTCCACTTATAAATCAACATGTGTTTTGAATGTATAAAGTGTGTGTAGCGAAAAGTGTTAGAAAGAGAGACATTATAAGAATTGTAAAACTTGTGTGTTAGAAAGATTCCTGAATCTAGTGTTTGCTTGGATGAATATTTTTCTTTTAAAGAAAAACACCACTTGTGATCTCAACCATCCATTCCACCTAACAATGATATCAGAGCTTACAAAACAAAAACAGAAAGTGTTTTTATCTAGAAATTAAATAGTTCAAGACTGTATTTTGAATATGCGAATAGCACTTCATAATGAGTTAGAAATAAGCCCAAATAGAGTGCAAACAAGTCTTTATGAGCCTCTCAAAGTTTCACCAGAAAACAACATCGTCACCGAAGAAGAAAACCAAAAAAACTGGTTTGAATTTTTAATAATTTCAAAACAACCCCAACAATTTTATAAATTTCATAACAACCCCTAAAGTTTCTAAAATTTATAAAATAGCCTTTTAAGTTTTATAAATCTTAAAAAGACCCAAAAGTTTCTAGAATTTTAATAAGTCCCTAAAAATTTTAGAAATTGCATAATGAACCCTATATTTTCTAAAATTACAAAACTACCCTAAATGTTCCAAAAATTCAATAACTACCTCAAAAGTTCTAAACATTACATAACAATCCTTCCTACCCACATTCGATTGTTACAGGCTCATTAGTAAAGTCATTTTTGTAAAATCTCAATTTAAAGACTTGTTTTGATAAAGTCAAAAGCAATGGCCAAAGAAATTACACAAGTACTCATCCCAAAGTCGACAAAGGAGAATTATAACAATTAATGCATTCAAATGAGAGCTCTACTAGGTTCTTAAGATGTCTTAGATATCATGGAAGATGGGTTTAAAGACGTCTCATTTAAGAAAACACCCTTACATGATGATAAAAGAACAATCATGCGTGCTGATAGAAGAAGGGACAACAAGGTAAAGTCCATTACCTACCAGGGTCTTGATGAAGCTGTATTTGAGATAGTAGCTTCACAGTGACATCAAAAGAAGTTTGGGAGAGGTTAAGGAAAACATACAAGTTGTTGATAAAGTAAAGTGTGTTTGTCTTCAAACATTACGAAGAGAACTTGAAGCTTTACAAATGAAACCTTTAAAATCAATTTCTGAATTCCATACTCAAATTATAATGGTGCAAAATCAAATCAAAAGGGATAGAGAGAATTTTGAATACATGAAGATTTCTGAAAATATTTGGAGACCTTTAGATCTAAAGTCTTGTTATAATTGTTTCCTTGGAAGAAATAAAAGATTTGGAAGGAATATCTATTGACGAACTTATGGGTTCACTACAAACCCATAAGCAAAAGATTAGTAGAAGAAGTAAAGAAAAAATATTGGAGCAAGCCTTACAATTAAAACTATCATTAACTAAAAGAAGATAAAAGAAAAGAGAGGCATCTTATCAAGGACGAGGTCAAAGACCTAGCAGAAAAGGATCTAAATATTATAAATCCATAGGAGAAGGTCGGGGAACAAAAGGATTCATAAAAGAAGTACATGAACAATAAAATATAGCATGAGAAAAATGACTTGGAAGAAAAGGTGGTTATAATAACCATCAAAACTTTGGCAAAAGAAATTCTCAATGTTATAATTGTGAGAAATATGGTCATTATAGCAAAGAGTATTAGGAAAGAATACCAATAAAAAATGTTAGTGAAGAGGCTAATTTTGTAAAAGTTGAACCAGCTAATGGAGAATCATTGAACTTGATGGCACACAACTCAACTAAACGAGACCTAAATATTTGGTATCTTAATTTTAGTGCTAGAAATCACATGACCGGCAGAGAGAATTTATTTGTTGAATTTTATGAGAAAGTTCAGGGAGAGATATCATTCAATGATCTCTCCAATGTCTTTTATGTTCCTGGTATGAAGACCAATATTTTGAGTCTTGGATAACTTGTGGAGAAAGGCTACTAGACTAGCCTTAGAAACAAGCAGATATTGATCTCAAATGCTCGGGGGAAGCTAATCTTTGAGTTTCTATGAAAATGAATCGAATGTTATCTCTTTCCATCCATCATGAAACGCCAAAGTGTTTAAATGCATTCAGCAACAACAAAGACTGGTTGTGGTATTTGAGGTATGGACACCTTAGTTTTGAAAGCTTGAAGGAATTAGGAAGGGAAATAAATAGTATACGACCTACCCTACATCCAATATCCAAATGAGATATATGGAAGTTGTGTTATGAGCAAGCAACATATAAATAGCTTTGGAATGCAAGTCGACTGGAGATCTAAGACTTTGCTCTAGCTACTACACACACATGTGTGTGGTTTTTTTGACCTAGTTTCAAATGGATAGAATCAATACTTCCTCATCTTCATTAATAATTTTAATAGAAAAACTTTAGTCTATTTTATTAAAAGAAAGTCAAAGGTGTTTAACAAGTTTAAATAATTTAAAGCTCTTGTGGAGAGCTAGAGTGGCTATCACATCAACTCACTTTAATCAGATTAAGAGGGAAAATACACTATAAAAGCTTTCCAAGAAGTCCTTAGGAAATAAGGAATTAAAAATTAGTTTACATCAACATGCACCTCTCAATTGAATGGTGTAACCAAGAGAAGGAATTGCATAATCCTTAACATGGTCAAAAATATGTTAAAGGATAAAAATATATCTAAACATTTTTTAGTAGAAGCAATGATGTGTGTGCTTTATTTTCTCAACTGATGTCCTACCAAGATCCTTGATATTAAGACACCACATAAAGTTTGGAATACTCATAAGACTAATGTGAGTCATTTTAGAGCGTTTAACTCAATAGCTTACAGTAAAATCCTATATTTAAGAAGAAAAATGCTTGAAGATAAAAGAGAGAAGTGTATTCTTGTTGGATACGATGATAGAACTATAGGATATCAGTTATACAATCCCATCACTAAGAAAGTTATTTTTAGTTAGGATACCATTTTTAAAGAAAATAAATCTTGAACCTGCACATCTAAAAAAAGATAACATAGAGCCACAAATAGCTAAAGACTAGGATTCACCTCCATATAGTGATCCCTCACTATAAAGGAATGAAGATGCATCACCAATCCAGCATGGTTTTTTAAACATGATATCTTGAGGAGCTTGTACCTTAGATGGTTTTTATTATAATATATAATTGATAGACGAGTATGTTAATGTATAATGTATGCTATTAACCAATGATCTTATTAGCTTTCAGAAGGCTAACAATTAAAAAAAAAATGAAGAATAGTTATAGATAAGGAGATTCAATCCATTAAGAGGAATAACATATAGGAGTTGACTACTCTCCCAAAAATATACAAGACTATTGGAGTCAAGTGGATTTACAAGATAAAAAAGAATGCTCATGGAGAAGTTCAGAGGTACAATGTTAGACTTGTAACAAAAGGGTACAAGCAAAAATAATGAATTGATTATGGGTAAATCCTTCCCTTGTTACTAGATTTGAGACCATCATATTATTGATCTCGCTAGCTACATGAAATAGATGGAAGATTTACCAATTAGATATGAAATCAACATTTCTAAATGGATTTCTTGAAGAACAAATCTATATTGATCAACCACCTGGATATATGAAAAAAGGAAAACAAGATAAGGTGTACAAGCTGAAAAAAACCCTCTATAGTATGAAGCAAACCCTTCACACTTGGAATATAAGGATTGATGACTACTTTTAGAAGAATGATTTTGAAAAATATATCTATGAGCAAGAACTATATATGAAAAAAAAAAAGACAGATAGAAGTGTGATAATTGTTTGCTTATATGTTGATAATTTAATATTCACGGGTAATAATCCAGATATGTTTGACACTTTAAAGAAGAGCATAGCCAAAGAATTCGAGATGACGGATATAGGCCAAATGACTCATTTCCTTGAAATAAAAATTATGCAAAACGAGAAAGGAATCCTTATCTCCTAAAGCAACTATACGAAAGAGATTTTGAAGAAGTTTAGGATGAAGAATTGCAACCATGTGACAACTCTAGTTGAGACAGGATTGGAGTTGAGGAAATATAAGCATGAAGATATAGATCTTACCTACTTCAAAAGTCTAGTTGAAAGCTTAAGATACTTAACTTGTACCGGACCAGGTATACTTTATAGAGTTGGGCTAGTTAGAAGATATATGGAGACCCCTGACTAGTCTTGTCTAAATACAGCCAAAGGAATTCTTTGCTATATAAAAGGCTCTCATACTGTGAAGATTTCAAACTTGTTAACTACTTTGATAGTGATTAAGGACGTGATTTGGATTAAAAAAAAGCACAACTAGGTTCACATTCTTTATGGGAGACACAACATTTACCTAGTCGTCAAAGAATCAAGCAATTATAACACTATCAACTTGTGAAGCTGAGTATGTTATTGTCAGCTCAACTGTCTATCATGGTATCTAGCTACGAAATGTTTTTAAGTACTTGGTATTTTCATAAGACAGTCCCACATAACTCTATATTGACAATCTAATAGCAATTTCCCTGGAAAAAAAATTCAATCTTTCATTATAGAAGCAAACATATCGATACTCAGTATCATTTTATAAGATGATATATGAATTCAATCTTTTATAATAGAAAAAAATTCAATCTTTCATAAATCCCCTCAAGTATAATATGATGATATATGAATTGTTATTACATGGGTTGCATCTCATGTTGATGGTGATGGTCCTTAAAGAGTGGTTAAATAGTCATGCTGATTTTGTAGGGTGTTTTTGGATGGAGAGAGTGTTGGTGCTAATTTAGCACACACACCACAAGGTCATGAAACATGGGCCAGAGAAACTACTTGGAATGAATGTTGAAAGGATGATTTTGGTACATACTTGTTTTGGTGGTGAGGAGCTTGTTGGTAATGAGGTAAACGAATCAGAGGAAGCAAGGAAAGGGTTTGCTGCTTTTTGCCACTTTGTATATACTACAACAAGTGGGTGTGATGACACTTTACTTAATCCAATTTTTTTATCCAAAATTAGCTAGTCTGGGGGCAGGGGCGGAGTGAAGGGGGGGCAAGCAGGGGCCCGGGCCCTTGCAAAACTTTTTTTATATATATATATAATTAAATGTAAGGTGCTGTAATAGTTTTTAAAGAGGTGTCTATGTGGAAAGACTTTGCCTTGATTAAATGGTACCTAAGTGCCTACGTGGAAAGAAAAAAAATATAAAGTGATCAATGTGTTTCTTTGTCTTTTCTCTCCCTACAAGCTACAAAGTACAACCCTAATATAAATCCTTGCAAGTTGCAACGCAGCTGGTCTAAACAAAAACAGGAATAAAGATGCAGATTACAAACAGAATTGTTATGTAGAAACATTGAAGCAGAGTACTGTTTAATTTAGCTTTCAGTAAACAAAACAAGGTAATTGGACATCGATAACTCAAATTTTAAATATATTTTTATTTTGTTTTGAGATGTTTATTAAGAATTTGATGAGATTTTTTTTATTTTTGCTTTTTTTTCAAATTTGCTAGTTTTAACAATTGTTTTTTGAATTCTTTTTATAGTGATTTTTTCTAATTAATTAGATATATTTTATTGGTTTGTTTTGATTATGCATGGATTTTTTTATGTTTTGTTTTTAGCAGAGCCACCAAAATTATCAATTTTTTCTCACGATATAGGTTTTGATTTTAGGTTGAACCATGAACAAAATAAGAAAAATTGATTCTTTTTTTTAAAAAAATATTGATAACTCACAACCTAGTGAACCAACTCCAAGTAATGTTGAAGTTATGGTTGAGCAGCCTCAATGTGCTTCAATTTACAAAGAACCTGCGCTGATTAGTGAGCAACCTCTTACTAGAATCGACATTGCTCATTTAATTAGAGATCCAAGCAATCATCCTCAAATTTAGGAATACCTGGTTAATCAACAAGATGAAATTCAAAGGGCATATATTAATTTGGGGCAATATCAACCTTTGATGTCTGAATATCCGCTGACTAGTAAAAAACATCCTCGTTGATTTCAGTCTCATTAGTTCAAAAGTTATCTGTGGCTTGAATATTCAGAGAAAAATACTGCATTTTGTTTCCCTTGCTATTTATTTCTAAGTAAACCATCTGAAAAGCCAGGATCAGACACATTTACTATTAAAGGATTTAATTGTTGGAAGAAAGTTAATGATGGGGAATGGTGTGCTTTTTTGACTCATATGAGAAAAGGTCCAAATTCAGCTCATAGATTTGCTACTAGGTGCTTGGAAAATTTGAAAAACCAGTCATGTCATATTAAGAAGGTAGTTAAGAGGCAAACTACTCAAGAAATTCAGAATAATTGATTGCGTATTAAAGCTTCAATAAATATTGTTCGTTAGCTCACATTTCAAGCATGTGCTTTTAGAGGGCATAATGAACGTCCAAAATCAAAAAACTGAGGTAATTTTCTTGAAATGATGGAACTTTTAGCATCATATAATGAACAAGTAGGTGCTCTTGTTTTGGGTAATGCTCCACAAAATGCTAAATACACCTCACATCAAATTCAAAAAGAAATTTTGCATGTCTTTGCTAGAAATGTTCAGTCTTCAATTCGTCATGAGATTGGTGATGCAAGATTTTGTTTAATTGTTGATGAAGCTCGAGATGAATCTAGAAGAGAGCAAATGGCCCTTGTTATTAGGTTTGTTGATAGAAGTGGATTTATACGAGAACGATTTTTGGATATAGTTCATGTCAAAGATACAACTGTTGCAACTCTTAAGGAAGAGATTTTCTTTGTTTTATCTCATCACAATCTTGATGTTCAAAATATTAGGGGTCAAGGGTATGATGGTGCCAGTAATATGCGTGGAGAGTGGAATGGTTTCCAAGTTTTATTCATTAATGATTGCCCTTATGCATATTATGTATATTGCTTAGCTCATCAATTACAATTGGATCTTATTGCTGCAGCTAGAGAAATATCTTATGTTCACATTTTCTTTCAAAATTTGATTTTTATTATTAACATTGTTAGTGCTTCTTGTAAGCGTAATGATGAATTACGGGCTTTCCAGACAGCTACAATTGAACATTTAGTTGATATTGGTGAGATTGAAACGGGTAAAGGAGTTAATCAAGTAGGTGGTTTGCAACGACCTGGAGATAGCAAATGGAGTTCGCACTTCAAATCAATTTGCAGATTGATAAAAATGGGGCAACTTGCTTGGTTCTTGAAAACATTGCTTTAAATGGATGTACTTATTCTCAACATGGTGATGCGGCTTTTTCATTTAAGTTGATAATGTCATTTGATTCTGCATTCATCTTACATATAATGAAGGATGTTATGAGAATTACTGGTATGCTTTGCCAAGCCCTGCAACAAAAATCTCAAGACATTTTAAATGCTATGCATTTGGTGACTCCCACAAAGACTTTAATTCAGAAGTTAAGAGATGATGGTTGGAAAACTCTTTTAGAAGAAGTGACATCATTTTGTAAGCATCAAGACATTGAAGTTCCTGATATGGATGCTTGTTTTTCTAGTGTGGGAAGATCTCGCCGTAAACAAAAATCAGTAACAGTTGAACATCACTACCGAGTTGATATATCTACAGTTATCATTGATCAACAATTGCAAGAGCTAAATAATAGATTCAATGAGCAGGCGATCGAGCTTCTTAAGTTGAGCACAGCTTTAGATCCTAGAAATAGCTATAAATTATTCAATGTTGAAGATATATGCTTACTTGTTGACAAGTTCTATCCTCAAGATTTTTCTGACCAAGAAAAAATTCATTTGAGACTTCAGTTGCAGCATTATGAGCTTGATGTACCCAATCATCCAAAGTTAAAGAGCATGTCATCGATTGCTGATTTATGTCAAGGACTGGTTGAAACAGGAAAATCAACAATTTATCCACTAGTTGACAGGTTGATTCGGCTTATTTTGACTCTTCCTGTTTCGACAGCAACTACTGAACGAGCTTTCTCAGCGATGAAGATTGTTAAAACAAGACTTCGTAATCAGATGGAGGATGATTTTCTTGCAAATTATTTGATTGTCTACATGGAAAAAAAAATTGTTGAAAGATTCACAATTGATATGATAATCGATGATTTCTATTCTATGAAAGAACGACGAGCACAATTAAAATAAATATGTAAGAATCATTCTTTATTATTTTTTACTTTATTTCAAAGTTTATCAAACATAAATAATGTTTCGCTTTAGCTAATGTTTCTTATATACTTTGTATGTTTATATTTAATAGGTATAAAGACCAACAATATTAAAGTGATGGATACATCATGAAGATGAAATTAACTTCATTGATTTGACTCAATTTGGTATTGCTCCAAACCTTTTATCTTATACAAAGGTCATTATATGTTTGTAATAAGTTATTTGAATAAAACTAAATCATGCAGGTTTTTTTTTACAATTCATGTACAATAAATTAAAACAAATATTATATCTTGTTATATTATTTTTGGCCATCCCTAATAAATAATCCTAGCTCCGCCCTGGAGCATCCTTGTTACTGTTGCTGAGAAAGATTTCCGGAGGGATAGAGGCTGGTTATATCATGAAACTTCGAAGGAAAGTGCATGGGGTGCATGTGGTGGTTGAAATCATGGAGGCAAAATTAAGGAGAGGGGCACGCCTTTCATCCTCTCAAACCTTCTACGATGGAAAAATTAGAAAACGAAACTAACCAGCCCTTAAATAAGTGGTTTATAATTGCAATTTTAAAAATCACGCTGAGGATATGAATGAAATACAGACTCTTTAATAAAAACATGAGAATAATTTGTCCTTTTTCCTTGCTGGGTTCACTATATAGGAAAGCAAAGAAGCCCAGTGAAGTTCTATGATAAAGGGGAGGTAAAATAATGGGCTTGAATTGGGTTACACAAAGTGGCAAAGACTTTGCTCATGCCATGCCATGGAAGTTGCATCAGGAGAGTTGATGCAGAGCTGCGTAGGAAACTGAGGAATTGGCATTAAATGACTCGATGATTTACATTGCATACATGTACAGTACTTAAGAACCAATTAGTAACCTAATGCAAATGCATGAAGGTAAGTGTGAACTCACAGATCACTGGCAAAGACGTGGCTCAAGCCATGCCATGTAAATTGCATTAGGAAAGTTGGTGCCGTGCTCAGTACATGGACTTTAAACGGTTCGATGATTTACATGGACTTTACTTAAGAACCAAGTAACCTAATGCAAATGCATGAATGCAAGTGTGAACTCACAGATCCCACATTTCCCTTTCTCTGCACATATACTCAGTAAGTAAGCTCTTCAATTTATGGTTTTTTTAGTGAGTTTTAACCTGTTTTTTATTAAGAAAAATTAAAAGTTGTTTTAATTAAATTTTTGTATTAAATCATTTTGATATATTAATATTAAAAATTAATTTAAAAAATAAAAAATATATATTATTTTAATATTTTTCCTGTATACAAAATCTAGCAGAACTCTCCAATAATATCAAGCATATCCACCCTCTGCCGATTACCGACTGTCGTGTCTATCCTGCAAACCTTAACTGGTCACCACAGAGGTACAATCAGCTTTTACACTGACTTCAATAAATTATCGACTATTATATTTATAGTGAGACTGGAACTACCTTTGCACTGTAATTTATCGTTAAATTATCATAAATAAATAAATAAATAAATAAAACTTAAATATTTGAATGAAAATAAATGATATATTGATTAATAAAGTGTTACTAACCTTAAAACCTGCGGTACGCCGCATTTAAGATTTAAGTAAATTTTTTATATAATACAAAAAAATATATTAATATTATGAATATGTTTTATTATATTATGATTTTTAAATTGAGAAGCACAAAGATATTATTTATGTTTAATAAAATAAATTCATAAATAGTGAAAAATTTATTAAATACTTAAATTAAAAACTAATCTTTCTTCTAAAAAAATCAATTGATTTTGTAAACATTTACTTTTCTTTTTCATTTATGCATTTTTTATTTTAAAGGCTATTTTTTTCTTACCAAGAATAAATAATTTTTATTTTTATAGTTGCATCATGCAAATAGAATTTATTTATATCAAATATAAAAAAACAATTACAATAATCTCTTTAAAATGTTATAAGAATATAAAATAATGAAAAAATAACTGCTATTTAAAAAAAGAACAAAAAAATTAAAAAATCAAAGAAAGACGGTATTACTTTAGATTTAAATAAAAAAATTAATTCAAAATAAAAAAATACATAACAATAAAGGGTATTAATTAATTTTTTTACAAAAAAATAAAATAATAAATCAAGCACTAATGGGTTAGACCCATTCATCTGCTCCTATTTTTATCTTTTTGTAAAAAAAAACTAGCATCAATCATCACTTGATCTATTTTTTTATCACCTTTAGTGACCAAAAAATTATGGTCTAAGTTTTTAGACCTCAAAAAACTATTTTTTTAATCTTTCACTTTTTTTTTACCCTGAAAACACCTCTAAAAATCAATATAAACCTCCAATAACCACTTATCAACCTTAAAACACCATAAATCACTCTCAAAAAAAAAATCAACCACATACAAAAACCAAATAAGCTTCTTTTTACTTTACCCCACATGTTTGTAGAAAAATACCATCTCCATTATACTCCTTTTAAGAAGAGAAATCTATTAACACTAAAATCATCCTTTTTGGTAACCAAAATATGATCAACTAATCACTTTTTCTTTTCTTCATTATTTTTTTATAAGTTTCTCTCTTCTCTCTTAAATCAAGAAACTGAAAAATAAACATTTGGACCATAATGAGAATTTCAAAAACTTAAGATTGATTATGCTTTTTCTTTGTGTTTTACATTTTAATCCTTTCTTTTGCAATCTTACCTTTGTTTCACAATTTCAAATGAAATTAGTGCACTAAAGGATTGAATAAAAACAAGAGAGTTTAAGGATGAAAATTGAAAAAAAAATGTTACGGAGAAATATAAACAACAATCATTGATCTCAATTATTTTATTGTATTTAGTAATTTTCTATAATATATTTTTAAATATCAATAATAAATTTTATAATTATATAGAAAAATAAAAATTTATATGAATTATTAAATAACTTTTAACATATGTTATCAAATCAAATATTTTAATAACATTTCTTGAATAAGTTATACCATATATAAAGAAGTGAAGATAATATATATATATTTCCATGGAGTCCTGCTAGGTTATTTCCTGCACTATGCTCAAGTTGGACTATAATTTTTTTTAAATGTAAAAAATAAAATATTTAGGTTGTGATGAATTTTTTTGCATTGTCATTAAACCTAGTTCAACAAGTTAAATTTGAAAATTCTCGACTTGATTCTTTAACCAGTTTAAGTTTTAAATTAAATCATATTAAAATTGCTCAAACTTGACTCGATCAACTTGATAAGTCCAAAGACAATTTAAATGACTAGTAAAAATATAGTTTGACTTTTTTAAAAAAATATCAAGATGACATCTTTCTTTTTAAAAACATTGAGACAATGACGCATTAGATCGACTAGGATCCATCTCGGATAACTCGTCAAAAGTCATGGACTTCAATGAATTTAATAATATTTTTTATTTAATTTTATAATTAAAAATAAAAACTAATTCAAAATTAACATAATATTAAATGAAGAAGAGTTTTCCCTTTTATTTTTAAAGTTGCCATGGAGTTTCTCCTTATTTTATGTCTTGATGCTTTTTTTTTTAATTTTGTTTGTACCTAGTTAAAATTTGACAAATTGGTTATAAAATTGGCATAGAAGGCTAAAAACAATTTATGGATGAAAATGAAAAGAAAAGATGGCAATTTTAAATAATGTAAAGGTATTTTTAAGATTATAGTAGTAGTTGCGGTTTAAAGTATTTTTTATTTAGAAATGTATTAAAATAAATTTTTTATTTTTTAAAAATTATTTTTGATATCAATATATTAAAATAATTTAAAAACATAAAAAAATTAATTTTAAATTAAAATAAAATTTTAAATTAAAAAAATATAGTTTTCACCGCCTTAAATTTGATATACTCCCCATCAATAGATACGTTCGGCAGGGAGCACTTCAACACATGGTCCACCGTTCTCTCTATCCAAAGCAATACCCTCTCCATTTCCCACTAATCTCAAAACA
>Ga0325411_1006671_pt1 | contig 12654 bp, 9 predicted proteins | sample PopdelMetagenome_13_FD_206181 | JGI IMG/M metagenome (GOLD analysis project Ga0325411, IMG submission 206181) | Populus deltoides microbial communities from Bellville, Georgia, United States - Xylem-PdIQD-R4 | ecosystem: Host-associated > Plants > Phyllosphere > Stem > Wood/Secondary xylem... | reverse complement strand
CATCTAATCATGTACCAATCCAGAATCTCCAACCTGATTTGTTCGTGATCCCTTGTTGGGTTTTTCCTCTAGTCTTTCCTTGACATGCTCCTTCTCCCTTTATTTCATTTTTAGTGCTGTTTTTCCTTTGTTATGTTTCTGCGCCATTGAAGGGGTGCACAGTGGTAAAATTGAAGTCTTCCAAGGTCTGGTCTTGTGATTCATCGCAGCAAAAAGGGTGCTAACATTATCTATCCAAGCAATTCTGATGCTCAGGATTTTTTATACCGACACCCCCTTTATTCCTCCCCGTTTACGTATTGGCCATTCATTGCAAATCATGGAGGCCATGTTACTTTTATTTTCCTATTATAAACAATATCGTAGTGGTTGAATTTTTTTTTTAATTAATATGGGTGTTCGGGTCAGCTTGCGTGCACCACGACTAATCCCACGGATCTTAAAATTACCAATCATTTAAGTCTCCAATAACCATTATATAAAAAACTAAAAACTCAAATCTTAGAACACAAAAAATTCAAACCATTTAGTCTTAAGATTCTATTAACTACCATCTAAAATAGTTGTGATTACAGCTTTTTAATTATGCGTTTTTTTAGTTTCAAATTCTTATCAATGTGGAATATCATAGTGGTTCCAGCTTTCTGATTGTGCTAGTGGGTGACTGATTATATAGGATTTTAAGCTTTCATCAGTCACCATTATAGACCTTAGCCATAGGGTGAGGCGTGTAGGGGAACGTCCATCTAACGAGGAATAGTGATTGGGGACAATTTAGTTATTTATTTTTTAAACATGGTGAAAATACTTCATTGTTCTTAAAAGCTACAAAAAAAAAAAAAACCCTTTCGTACAGGGTTTTTGTGTGTGTTTTTTTTTATTTATACGGTAAAATTATGTTATTGCCTCTTAAGACTAAAAAAAAAAATGATATTGCAAGGAGGGTTTTTTTTGTATAATATATTTTTTTATGCAATAAAATGACATGTTTAACTTTACACTAAAAAAAATATTAATAAATCAAATAAAAAGTATGACGAATATTATATATTTACCTGCACTGCAACGTCCTATGTGCCATTGTGGAGGCGCGTGGGAAGTATTAAGATAGTAAAAATTATCGATCACGTTTCATCTAGCATATAAGGTGGAGGCGATGCTATTGGAGTGATACATATAGTTAGGATGGCGATAGTTCGACAACCATGGAGTTTTTTCCTCGCCTCCTTCTTTTATCACTCGCAAGCCTTCATATTCATTTCGAGCTTTAAAAATTTAGTTTTATCCTCAAGTTTGTATTTGTTTTAAATTTAATCATTAATTTTTAAAATTCTTTGACATTGACTCATTAAGCTTTAAGCCTCCTGATTTTATTTTTTTGGGCTATCTCTGTCTTATATACTAAGTTACAAGTTAGTCGAGTTAATCTAGATTGACTCGGGGTTTTTTAAATTATTTATTTTATTTTATTTTATCCCTTGCCATTAAATTATTGACTATTGAGCGTTTTAGTTTTTTCTATTTTTATTTGTATGGGTTATCCTCGGTGCTAAGTGGTCAAGTTAACACGTGATACCTCATTATTTTTATTATCTTCTTTGGTTTAACTTTCGTTTTTTTTTCTAGGTATTTTTTTTAATTATTTTTAGATCTCGATCTCATATTGTATTTGATGGGTTTGTAATGGTAACTCGGCTTGACTCGAGTCTTTTTCTTTGATGTATTTTTTTTTAATCTGGTGAGTTTTTTTTGTAAATTTATATTAGATTATTTGATGTTGAACTTTTTATTTTTTTTCAATTTTTTTATAGTCTTATTTGGATCTCATAATTTACATAATATATTAGTTAAATTGACTTTATTGTCGTCTAAATATTTTTATTTGTTTTATAAAAAATTAACACAGCCTATAACGTAGAGTCACCACTTTAGTTCCTTATCCATGGGATGATGGGATACCTTTGATATCCATCATTTACGAGCTTTTGTGAGCAAAAAGGAAAGGTGGGGAAAAAAACAACGAGCGGTAGCATGTTTGAACAAAATAATATATTAAAATAATATTTTTAATGTTAATATATTAAAATAATTTAAAAAAATTATTATTTTTTTAAATACAATTTTAAAACACAAAAAAAAGCGTGATGCTCGGCTCTTTGCTTTTGGGTTCCCAGGCAAATTTATTTTAAAGTGACTGATCCGACAGAATTTCTGCCACGCAGAATTGTCAGTGACTCGTGCTTGGCCTTGTCAGATTATCTTTAGCCTACACGCACTGCTAGTGTGCCACTATTATTCCGGATTTCGTCTCATCTGTTCTACGAATTTGATTATTAACAAATAACATTAATATTAACTATATACACGGCTCTACGGCTAAAGAGTGTGGGTTCGAGCCACACTAACATTGTTTTTTAGGTGACAAACCATATCTTGTTTATGTTTTTTTTTTAAATACAAAAAAAAAACAAAAAATGGAACGGATGACTTCGAGCAATGCTGGCAGCGGCTTTTTTTTTTTTAATGATAAATGAGTTTTAATCCGTAGAGATGAGTGAAAAAAATCAAAAAATTAATTAAATTGAAAAAATAAAAAAAATTAATTTGACTTTGTAGAATTCATAACATAGCAACTTGATTCGGGTAAACATATTTTATTGTTTTTTGTTCTTTTATAAATCTATTTCATTAATAAAATTATATTATAATAACATTCATCTAATTTAATTTAAAACACGTAATATAAACAAAGAGTTAGGTCACATTATTATACCACGATGCTGAAAAGCTTTTGAACATCTACATGTTGTTTTTTTACGTTTGATTTTTTTTTGGTTTAAGCCACAACGATAATGCAGAAATGACCTAGTTTCCCCCTACTCTTGAAGATCAATGAAGCTCTTCTACTCACCGCGGGGGGGTTTTTACAATATTTTTCCGATATGATTGGCCAATGACTGTTTTTTCAGTTATAGATTTTTGCAGTTTACGATCAGTAATTATATATTACAAGAGCTAGCGGAATTAAAAAAAATGGTATTGCCACAATAAAAGTCTGAAATCATTGTTAATTCCTTTTATTTCCCGGTGACGATTCTAAACGGAAAGAAGCTGATGCTTTAAAATATATTAGCGGTTATTTTTTAAAGTATTTTTTTTAAAAAAAATATATTAAAAAAATATATTTTTTATTTTAAAAAAATTATTTTTAATAGAACACATTAAAATAATTTAAAAATATTAAAAATATATATTAATTTAAAATAAATATAAAAACTTTATTTAAAAAGAAAACGTTTTTAAAATCAATCACAGTCACAGACAGGATTTCTCTTTTTCAGAGTGAAATTTACTGTTTGGTGTTACTTGCTCATTTTTACCAGGAACACATGCTTAAATTTAGGCATGAAATAAGTGTTATTTTTCACATGGTACAATTTTTAACGTGGCATGTGCATGAATAAGTTCAAGTTTTTTTTTTTAAAAAAAATTAGGTGCATCAAATGAATTTTTTAACAAAAATAAACATGAATTTTTATTAAATTATTGAATCAAGATGAAATTCCACCACAACCTTATACATACATACATGACTCTATAATCCATCAACTCATTATAATTAATTAGGTGAAAATGTCTAAATTGGGCTAAAAAGTTACTAGTTGAAAAATTTCTTCGTCTTTCTAGTTATTTTCGAGTTTTTTAATGGGATTTTAATTTGATTTGGTTTTAATTTAAATTATTTTAGCCATATTTAAACAATTCTGTAACTTATTTTTAAAGCATAGACTATTCGGATTATACATGCTAATTATTTAAAAAAACTAAAATTATAATTTTTAAGACTTGAAAAATCATAATTTTATATATCTCTATCATGCATATATGCTCGAACCAATTTTAAATCCAAATAATTCCATGAGCCTCAGATAGTGAGTCCTTTATTCATTTTTAAGAATACTAATATATTATGCTTGTACGAGGACAAGGGCCACAATTTAAAGCCATCCCGGAATATTGTTATTCGGCGATCGGCATCCCTCGGTCCAAAACCCACCCCGGTCCCACCCACCTACCCACCCACCCACCGCACCCTCCGAAGACACAGCCCTAATTGATAATACTCCATTAACACTAATATTTTCATTAATACCAATATTTTCATGAGGTTACTAATTGAGCCCCCGATTCTAACTTATAATCATATTATTCGATCCCTGTGCTCTTAATATTTTCTCAATGTACTCTATTTAAAGAATGTGTTTTAATATGGTCCTTTTGTACAATTTACTACTAATTCCTAGCATGTCAAAAAAAATGGGCATTTGTCTAGCATATTAAGTGCGTTAAAGGGGGTGTTTATTTGTTTTTGGGTGTTTTTCAAATATTTTTTAACTTAAAAAAAATCAAATTAATATTTTTTTATGTTTTGTGATGGTTTTAATGCATTAATGTTAAAAATAAAAAAATCTAGAAAAAATTTATCTTGATGAATTTCTAGTAAAAAAATATTTTAAAAAGCATATTGTGTTATAATACTAAATACGAAATGCCAGGTGCTGAAACTAATAGTAATGTGTATGAGAATTAGATGGAGGAAAGGATAATAAAAAAGAGTAGAGGGTCTACACTAAGAAAACGCTATATTACAGGGACCAAATGCTATATCCTTAAAAAGAGGGTTTCCTAGTGTAATTGGAGTCTGAAGCATATCTAATAATTCTAGGAGTGTATAAATAGAGAGTGAAGATGCTGAGGTGAGAGGGCAAAGACAGGCTCTGGGGGTGATTGCTGCTAATCAGAAAAACCTCGCCAAGATGGGAGCCGAAGCCTTGCCTAGGAATGACGAGATTGCTGCTGCTGCTGTCTCTTCTCATCCTCTCATACTTGGTCTCCAGCCAGCAGCTCTTGTCGACCACGTGGCACCTGTTGATTGGTCTTTGCTTGACCAAACCCCTGGTGACCGTGGTGGCTCAATGCCTGTACTCTCTCTTTCTTCAATCTCCTTACGTTTTAACTTGATTTTGGATTCTCATTGTTTTATTGGCCTTAATTTTGTCTTGTCTAGCTTGTTTCATGTACAATTCTGTACTTTTTATAAAAAAGATTGCATCTTTTCTTGATTTGTGTCCATGGCCTTTTGGCTTTTGATGTATTTTGTTTGTCAGATTCTGTCTTTGTTTTTTCAATTTAATCTATGTTACTACCAGACATTTTCAGGGGGTTTAGGTCAATTTTCTCATTGAGTATTTTTGCTAGCCGTTTCTCCTTACTTGAAGTAAGACTCCTTGTCAGTACATTAACCAACTCGCATTAGTCTTTTCCTTGTGTTAGCAATATTGGTAAAAAAAGGATAGTGATGTTGTTAGTTGGGTGATTAATGGGGATTTAGTATTTGTGTTTTGGATTGTGTAGGTTGCAATTGAAGAGCTTCACCATATACTAGAAGCGGTGAAAGCACATAAGCTTGCTTCGCCTGATGAATTATCTCCTATGAAGACCATGGCTGGCGGCAGCGTAGCAAATACCATTAGAGGACTGAGTGCAGGCTTTGGAGTCTCTTGTGGGATTATTGGGGCATGTGGGGATGATGAGCAAGGCAAGTTATTTGTGAGTAATATGAGCTTTAGTAGAGTGAATCTTTCAAGATTGAGGATGAAGCAGGGACACACAGCTCAGGTGATCTTGATTTTTTTTCTTGTAAAACCAAAATAACTATTGGTATTTTTTAGTTTATTTTATGTTTTACCAGTGTGATTCAATTCCTGAAAGCTAAAATCTAAATCTTGTTTGTAACTATTTTCTGGCAGTGCATTTGCATGGTTGATGAATTAGCCAATCGTACAATGCGACCCTGTCTCTCAAGTGCTGTCAAAATTCAGGTGCATTATTCTTTTACTTCTTTTGCAATTCTTTTTTGGTTCAAGTTTTGGGAGGTTGTCAACTTGGAGGGTTGACTTGGCCTTTTTATCTAGATGAGGCTTTTTCTAACCATTTGTATATTTTGTTTCCTTTTCAGGCGGATGAATTGACCAAGGAGGATTTTAAAGGCTCTAAGGTTAGGCATCTCACTTTGAGTTCGTTGATCAATTCCACCCATCACTTTGGTTTTCTTGTTTTTATTTTTTACCTGTCATTTTTAGGTTTTCATGACGGTTCAGTTTTCCACAATTCTATATAGGAGTTGGACTAAAACTGAACTCCAAATATGAAATATTTAAACAAGTTGTTTGAAGAATTTTTTTTGCATAAAACTGCTGTCTCATATTTAAGATAAACTCGTACCTGCACACTTGATCTGTTGTTTCAATTGGTTGCTCTTGAAAGATATTGAAACTTACTTGACTGGAGACTAAGTTGCTAATATATCTTTATTACAGTGGTTGGTGCTGAGATATGCAATATTCAATTTGGATGTTATTCAAGCAGCTATCCGGATTGCAAAGCAAGAGGGTCTTCTTGTCTCATTGGATTTAGCCAGTTTTGAGGTATAATCTCTACAAATTTATGCACAATCGTTTAGCTCCAATCAATGGAATGGTTCATTTTGGTTTCAAAATAATTTTAGTATCCAAAATAATCAATGAAGTGGTCATTAACAATGTGTATTAAAACAGCTTTTATTTCCTGGCAACAAATGTTGTTTCGTAGTTGATATGAATTTCAGTGAATTATAATGTAATTTTATGGCGTGGGCCTATTAACTTGTGTGCTTCTGGCCAGATGGTTCGAAACTTTAGATCATCTCTTCAACAGTTACTGGAGTCTGGGGACATAGACCTCTGCTTTGCTAACGAGGATGAAGCAATGGAGTTGTTGAGGTATCCATCAGTTGGTTATGTTCTTCGCTTGATATGCTGAAGTTACTTAGTTGTAGAGTTTTGCATTTGCATTCTGGAATCTGTCCTAAACCTTTCTTTGGTTGCTGATTCTCTTAAAATGGCTGTAGGGGTGAACAAACTTCTGACCCTGAGGCTGCTGTGGAATTCTTGGCCAAACATTGCAAGTGGGCTGTTGTGACTTTAGGTGCTAATGGTTGCATTGCAAGGCATGGAAAAGAGGTTAGTATTGCCTCGTTGACTTGAGGCCTTTTCTGCTCATCAAAAGGTTAGCTCTGGGAAGAAGTTTTCCCAATCGCTCAAAAATTTGCAGCTGTGACCTTCTCTTGAATTGTTAGGCTCTGGCTTTATGGACCTTAAAAATATTGGACTTGCTGCTGTATCAAGGGGAGCATTAGCTAAAAATGTTGTGGATGCTGCTCTCAGCTTCCATCTCCACCCGTTCTACACCTCACCATGTTATTTGCATTTTTCCTTTCAAGTCTATTACTATCGGCATTGTATTAAAATTTCTCAACATGTCAGATTGTCCGAGTTCCAGCTATCGGGGAAGCAAAGGCTACTGATGCCACTGGAGCAGGAGATCTCTTTGCAGGTGGGTTTTTATATGGACTGATCAAAGGACTGTCTTTGGAGGAATGCTGCAAAGCCGGTGCCTGTAGTGGTGGCTCTGTCATCCGTGCACTCGGGGGTGAGGTAACCCCAGAGAATTGGCAGTGGATGTATAAGCAGATGCAGATCAAGGGCCTCCCTCTTCCTGATAACCGCAATTGATGTCACACCTATTATAGGATTGATTCCCCCCTCTCTTGTCAAGCACTGTAATTTTTCACCCTCTAAAGGGACAGGCAGCTGCTGTTGCACTTTGGGCTAATTTTATGAACCCAAGATAAACCGTTTCTCCACGGACAGCACACCAACGTAAGCGTTGTTGTCTCTAGATTCAATAGAGTTCGTTCTGAGAAACCTGGGTCTAACTGAGCTTTCTTATCCTCTTTATTTCTGCTGCATGTATATAACAAAGACAGCATGGACAATGACAAGGACCTGGCTTTGAGCTGAGTACATGCACTTTCTTATCACTTCACGCCAAAAAAACCAATTGCAATAGAATACGTAATGAGATTCATAATGTCGCTGTATAACGGGTACTTTTGAGTAATCCATAAAGCTTAGCTTGCCTAGGCAAATATGCATAACGGCACAGCCTCTCTCTGTCTGTGACTCTGTTGAGGTTGTGAAATTGGAGGGGCATTTAATTATAGAATGAAAACAAAGCCTTGAAGTCTGAAGGATCAATATTTGTTTTTGATCAAGTAAAATATTAATCCGACCTAATGCTGTGGAGTAAGATGAGAATCGGAAAAGGAAAAAAAAGAGAAGAGGCAGATGAAAGAACAGGGAGGGCCCTTTCTGGTTACCAAAAGCAGCTCTGAAAATGCTTTCAACCTAAAAGGGACAAAGCCCAAATATTGTCCACATAAACTGGGCCAGAGAGAGGCTATAATAATCCCAGTCTTCCCGAAATTATTCGTGACGAGCCACCAGCTCCCTTGCATCAACTTCAAGAGGATCCATCAATGGCCTGCTCTATTCAACGTGATTGGGTAGCTTTTTTCAAATTGATTCAATTTGAAAATAAAATATTATATTAACTAATATTTTAAAAGGCATGAAAAAATTACTAGCTTCACCACGCCTTTCACTAATTAATATATTATTATATTATATTATATTATAAAAGTGTTTTTTTAATTTTTTTTTGTTTTTTTAATGATTTTTTTTGTTTGATTTAGTTTGTTAATGTTAAATTTTTTTATTTAGTTACCAGATTTTCATGATACGGATCCCGAGTTTGATGGGTTAACTTGATTTGACGAGTTAACCCGGATTTTTTTTTCTTTTAGTTTAGTTTGTTAATATTAAATTTCTTTCTATTTAATTATCAGAATTTTATGACACGTATTCTGGGCTTGACGAGTTAACTTGGTTTGATGGGTTAACCCAGTTAATTATGGGTAAACCCGTCAATTTTTTTTTCTATTTAGTTATTAAACTTTCATGACGTGAATCCTAGGTTTTACGGGTTAACCTGATTTGAAGGGTTAACCCAATTAATTCAGATTTTTTTTTCTTCATTAGTTTTTTTATGTTGTTTTTATTTTTATTTTTAATTAATCTATTTAATTATCACATTTTTATGACACAACCTTATAGCCAGACCCACATTCAATATTCTTAGGTTCGGTGTTGCAGCCAGGCTCACTTAAACTTGGGTCATGCAAGTTTAATGTTATTATTAATATTATAAATATTACTTTTAGATTAGGTGTTGCAGCCAAATTCAAGAATTTTGAATATAGTTTTGAGTATAGTTTTACAGAAAAACTATCACTTTTAAATTTTAGTTTTTTTTATATATTTTTTATTAAAAAAAACCCATGATATCGCGCGCGGGTCATAGGAGTTATGAAGCGTGTGGTGTGGGAAACAGTCACTTCAAAGTGAATTCTCACTAGATAACATTAATATATGGAAACAAATTTCATAACAGGTACGGGGAAAAAAAGGGACACTGAGTTTAAGATCATAAATCACGGATAAGCTCGCCAAAGGCTAGCATAAAATATGTTTGCACAAGTGAAGCAAAGTAAATTCCATAGAAAAGAGAATCCAACAAAAAAATGTTTTCCATGGCGTCTTTCATTTTTTAATAAATTCGGAAAGCACAAGCTAGAAAACATCATCTAAGGACTAGGGCAGAGAAGCAGCTTGTTTCTTGCATCATATTTCCATTGGAGCCGCACCCTCATCATCAGCAGCAGCAGCAGCACCCTCATCACCAGTAGCGCCCCCCTCAGTGGCAGCATCCGGTTCGGCGGCAGCATCTGGTTCAGCAGCAGCAGCCTCTGTCTCAACCACAATCTCAAATGCATCAATCAACTTTTGGACGGTTTCCTGATCCAGTATATGGAATGCCTCATCAACTCCTAACACAGCAACAGTGCAGATAGAACTCTTGAGTGTTTCTCCTTGTAAGGTTTCTCTGACTGCAATGAGAGCATCCTTAATCAAATCATCCCTTGAAGAGCCCGAAAAATTCTCAAATCTGCGTTCCAGGTATGTCTTTGCAGCTTGTGAACGGGATCCTATTGCAAAGGCCTGGTATTCAAAGTAGTTCCCACTGGGACAATTGTAATAGAGGTGAGCTCCAGATTCATCAGTGCCACCTACCAGCAGACCAACACCATAAGGTCGTTTCCAAGATCGTTGGGTACAGACCTGCCACTCAGATATGTATAACAACTACAGATGAGTAGAGCACTGGTAGAATAGCATGGAAATATTGATACATTACTTTATGATCAAACACTGGAAAGAGAATATAGCAACCCAGATTATACTTAGATTGCATAGTGAAGCTACAATACACTTGATTTGACCATGATGCATTCAGTGAAAGATCAAACAATCATCCATTCCTTACATAAGTAAAGATTCACCTGTTGATCTAATGGGCAGATATAGAACTAAAATTAAATTTAACTCCAAAACAATCAAGTAAAACACTACCTACTATGGTACCATCATTTTTTTTTTATGAATATGATACTGATACGCGTGTGTTTGTTGAAGATTACCTTCTACAAGGATGGTTTCATAAGTATTGACTTCTCCAAGCTCATTTCGCTTGGTGAGCAAAGAAAATCTCCTTCAATTTTTTTTTTTTTTGGGGGGGGGGGGGGTTCACAAGTTGATACTCAATCCAAATTCCAAGATTTGAACGTTCAAAAAAAATATTTGGGAAAATTAAGGCATAAATTTGTGTTGTGTGTTGACACATGGAGAACGGTGGAGAAGGTGTCCCTTAGGTTGTACATATAACTTATGAAACATCAGCTTACCATAGCTAAAGGAAAATCCAAGTCATCAAAGCTTAGTTATGTAACCCTTAAGAAGGAACAAGTTGCTAAGGCTACTCATACATAACGCATATTGGGGATGAGCTTTAAATTTGTTGATTCTTCAACAATAAAAATCATTCAGGTTTAACTTAAGAATAGCATCTCTTTGATTTTGTAAAACTCTCATAATGAGATGCCAGCTTCAGTTGCTGGTAGATTGCAAGCATATCCACTATTACAAAATGGGTCAACATTGGAGGACTTTAATACTCAAAAAGCATATGATATTAAAATACTTGAGACTATTGTGATTAGAGTATGTGATTACAAACAATACCCAAAAATCACAAACCAGAGAGCCCCTATTAACATTCATTGAGGCGAAGATAAAAGCCTCAAGAAAAAATAAATGCGACTAGACTTGAACTCATGTTGAAATCTAGCAATATATGTCACTCTTAAGCCCCAGACTAGGAACTTCTCAAAGATTGAAGCTCAATTTGTCATGGATAAGTTGACGTTCTTTAAAAAGCTACAAAACAGCGATCAATGAGAGCTCATTTCAGAGAAAACGCCAATTGCCAACCAATTATTTAGCAACACAGAGGCACATTAAGCTTTCTGTGGTGCTAAAGAAAGTAGCTTGCACAGAGATTAATAACCATTGCCCTTTCTTCCCTTTCGCAATCTCTACCAGCTTAAATGCACTGGAAAAAAGCTTTCTTTTTAGTTACAATATACCCAGAATTTAGAATTCAAAAAACCCCAATTTTTTCCCAACTTCAGGTTCTAAAATCAACAATCACTCACTCAAATTAAACACACAACCAATTCCCTAAACCCCACGATCTAACAAATCAAACAAAAGCTACAAAAAAGTTAGGGCTTCTGAGATTAAGTAAACAAACCTGAGCCTTATCAGCGAGCTGAACGACAAGGCGACCAACAGGAAGCGGAGACTCGTAATTGAAACTGTAATTAATACATTCAGTTCGCATATACCGAGACAAAACACGGCCGTCGGCGGTGAGTCCAGCTATGGCGACACCGATATGGTCATCGACTTTAAAAATCTTCTTCTGGTGAGAAGAGAGTTCAGAGTTAGCTTTGTTAACGCATGCGAGAACCACGTGAGACTTAGATCGGAGTCCAATCGCCGCCGAGCCTTGCTTCACTGCCTCCATCGCGTACTCTACCTGAAATAATCGACCAGCTGGACTCCATGTGGTAACGTCGGTGTCGTATTGATTCCTAAACATTGTTGTTGTTGTTTTATGTTTTCACTCTCTTCTCTTCGATTTGATGCGATGATGTCTGGTCTTGCTGGAGTGTTTACAAGGGTGTTTTCTTTATGGACAAGTTAGGAGCCAGAAACTTGAGAGAGAGTTCACTCGATGAGTCGAGGCAGTGTTCTTGCTGGGTTTTAATGGGCTCAACGTGTCGAGCCGGATAAGAGTTAAGTGGGAATCTGGGATTTATAGCCCAGTATGAGTCCAATAGCCCAGACTTATTGGGCTCTTTATAACATGGGCCGATGGGGTGGCCTATAGGACCCACAACTATATATACATATAAAAACTTGAGATTTGGTTTTTTCTCATGTTGTTTTTGAAATATAACAGACCATATTTTAAATTTAATCATTAGTTTTAAATTGATTAAATAAGAAAAACAAAACAATTAAGATTAATTTTGTTTTTTTTTTGTTTTCTTATCCAAGTATACATGGATGATGGTTTTTTTGGGTAACACGCGGTTGATTGATGCGTGAATGAATTATTACACATTGAAAATAAATATAGATTGAAAAATAGTATTTAAAATTATAGTTGGTATATAGAAACAAAAATATATAGCACCTGTAATTTTATATTTATTTTATTCAAGTTTGATCCTATTAAAATATTGAG
>Ga0325411_1006670_pt1 | contig 12655 bp, 4 predicted proteins | sample PopdelMetagenome_13_FD_206181 | JGI IMG/M metagenome (GOLD analysis project Ga0325411, IMG submission 206181) | Populus deltoides microbial communities from Bellville, Georgia, United States - Xylem-PdIQD-R4 | ecosystem: Host-associated > Plants > Phyllosphere > Stem > Wood/Secondary xylem... | reverse complement strand
TTTTTTTATTAGTTCTAAACCATTTGAATTCAAAAGCACCACAAACATGGGAGATTTAGATAAATAACTATAAATCTATCAAAATGAGCTCTTGTTATGAGCTCTAGTTGAGTGGACTTGTTAGAATAATGTAGGATGAAGATAAAGAAATAACAAATTTAACTTAATTTAATAGTTTAGTAAAATAAGCATAATTTTGAATCTAATTATTAGAATAAATTAAAATTTTAACAAAAAATTATAAAGATACTATTATATTATATATATAGGGTAAAGGTTTTATAGCCATTAGAGGTTAAGAAGACCTTCAAATAAGGTATATAATTTCCAGTTTGATATTTTTCTTATAGATTTTTTTTCTATTTAGATTATGATTTTTAATTTAATTAATGTTTTATTAATTAAAATATTTTTCTTTTACTTAAACAACTTGGAGGCTGTTTTTTTAGATTGAAAATGATTGTTCAAACTTATTTTTATAAAATATCATAGATTTCACTATTTCCATGCAGTGTTATAGTACTATAATTTTGGAGCTTGAGAATCTTGCTTTCTATACACACCATATGTCACTTCACTTCTATATCTCCTATCAATATATTAATTTGATTTGATTTTTATAGACTAGATTCATATAATAATCAAACTTTGAAGCTGAAGTACAATAGTTGGTGTGGTTATGCATACCATATTTCATTGGTATAACTAGTTCAGCCTATTTAGATATACAAACGGTGTGCTTGATTACAAATCTAGTATAGTGATAAAAAGCAAACAAAACAAAAAGTGTCGTTGCTTACCAATCATCAAACGGAAAGTTACAAATCTAGGCTGTTCACTTCCGCTTAGACTATGTTTGGGAAGAAGGTTTAATCCGTGTTTTAAAAAGTTTTAAATTGTTTTTGTTTTAAATTATTTTTTTAGTATTTTTTAAAATTATTTTGATGTACTGTTATTAAAAATAATTTTTTTAAAAATAAAAAAAAATCATTTTGATATATTTCTAAATAAAAAATACTTTAAACCGCAACCACTATTACAATCTGTTTTTAATCAGTAATTTAATTGATTATTTATTTATTTATTTTTGTGCTAAGAGGGTTAGTGGACAACCAGATCTTAACTTAGATTTCATAATAAATAAAGATCAATTACAATGTTTCCTATTCTTGGCCAGATCTACGAAGGATTCTCTTGAGAGAATATAATCCTGTATATATTAATAGAGATAACGGTAACGCAATTTACTTGAAGAAAACAAGATCAGCTGCCAATGAAAATTCTATTCTTATCCATCAATGTAGGAATGTCAGACTAATATAATCAGATCGATTTCATTTAAAAAAAAAAATCCACAATTGTTCTTTCAGACTAGCTGGATGGAAGCCCTGCTGTCAGCTCGTGGTTTGGCAGTTTAATTTGTTTAGCAACAATCATTTTGTATGTATTTACCGAGGCTAAAATTGTTTGCCAAGTCTTCAAGAACATAGGTTCAAAGATTAATTTGTATGTAGGTACTAGCTATATGAGTTGATGAATATTACATTTTTCAAAAGTGGAGCTCTTAGTTTCGTATCCCCACTGTCACAGGAACTTATTAAGATTAACAAAATCAGAAAATTGATAAATATAAATAAAAACATCGATAGAAAAATTTAATCGATAAATTGCGATAATTTTTACCTATAGAATTTTTTATCTTTATATTCATCTGTAAACACCGACATAAACATTTTCTCGGTATATATTGAGTGAATGATGGAGGGTATTACAGTGAGATTCAAAAAGAAAAATTATTCGGTAATGTGGTATTTTTAACGACATAATGATCAATGAAGTTACTGACAATTAGATGATTGCAATCGATTTCGAGCATTCAAACTCTGGAGTTTGCGGAGATATTAAACCAACATGTACAAGATCAGAAAACTCATATTAATGATAAATATCGCGGGACACGTGACGTCAAGAATGACGAGTTTGCTTCCTGAGATGTGTTGAAAGGAAGGGGTTTTGAGTATAATTATAAATTTATGATAATAAGGTTTAGGAGTCATCACCTAATACTATGGTTACTAGGAAACATATGATCTGCGAGATTTCGAGTAAGAAACGGGTTGTGCAAAGAGAAGACACATCACCACCAGTGCACCATATCTAAGGTAAGATGTATTGTTGTTTGATTGTTATTCTAAGTCACATTTTTATCCATTAGTCTTATCTAAGTTTCAAGGCAGATCTACCTTCGTGAGAAAATCTTTACCTTATCGAGTTAAATCTTAACCATTCTAAGATCTAAATTTTAACATCGTTTTTATTTTGCACTTTGTATCTTTAATACTTGAAAGTATACTTTACAATGTAATTTTATGCCCCTAAATATTAAAGTTTACATCTAAATCCCAACATTTTAAATATAAATAAAACAAAATGATTAGTGAAGGATTTTTGATATTTTGGCTAAACCCTAACGTATAATTATAAGCTGGTTATGATATCCATTTTACATTTTAAAACATGAAAGATGCAATTTTTTTATATGAAAATATGCTTGAAAAAATTTTAGGATTCGGCCTTATACATGAAAACAAAATATTTTTTTTTTTGAAATGAAAATTTATTTTTAAAATTTGTGATTTTTTGATTTGTTTTGAAGTTTCAATGGAAATCATGTATTTTTAATATCAGGTCTATATCTTACATTGTAAATCTACAACTTGATATTATACAAAATTGTTGGAAAAACATGTAAAGGATCCCACAAATATTTTTAAAATACCCTTTGGAAAATTTAAATTATATATATATATTTCAATATTATTATATTATATTAGATTATATATTTATTAAATGGTATCTACCTAACCCAACCATCTAGGCTGGACCCATCGGGTTGGATCCGGTCGATAGGTGGCCTAACAGACCTGACTTCCCTCTCTTTGTTTTTTTTTTTTCAATGGCTTAGGTTGAAACGGGTCCAGTCCAGCTAGGTGGGCTGATTGACAGCCCAACAACCTATCTTTTTATTTTATTTTTTGTTTAGGCTGGACCCGGTCTATCCATCTAGGTTGGGCTGGAACGGCTCCATCTCACGGCCCACATGGTTACTTGGTTACTGGCCCGACCCAACAACCATGTTAATTATTATGCCTTATACATGTAAAACCAACGTTCTGCATGCAATTGGTTGCCAATTTTGCAGCCAAAGAGGGAAAGAAGAAGGTTACTTGCAGTAAGGGGTGGCTAGCTGGTAATTTTAGGAAGTTTGGTGTGTTGGTGGTGAAGGTGCAATGAAGGAAGAGGGGGAAGACTGACCGAGATGGGAGAAAAAAAACTGGGGGGAAAAAGCTGATGTTTTCCCAACTTTGGCCTTATATTTCTTGATGCTTAATACATGGAATCCACCCATATTGATAGGGGATGAAAAAGAGATATTTTGTCACTTTTGTGGATAAATCTTGGCCCTTGATTCATCTAGGAAGGATCCCAACCGTTGGCTCAAAGGTGTCATCATGGCCTGAAAAAGTTGTTACAAAAAGACTAGTTAGGTTGGCTACTTTGGGGCAGTGTCGCTGCGATTGCGTTGTCAATCAACCGGAAAAACCATACCAGAGTGTAGTATAATGTTAAGCCATCATGGTGGTGTATGGTTTGTCTAATTTTGGTGAGAGATGAACTATGAAATGCCCTTAAAAAGTAGTCACTCAAGCAGTTTTTTCGAGTCAAAAGATAGGGAATAATGAATAATAACCAGATGACACGTCGTTTTGGACCTTTCCGGGTTTAATTTAGGGGTTTGGTCAAAGTTCAATTTGATCCTCTATTTTTAATTTCTTTTAATTGAACCCCTAATTGACCCTAAACTTTTAATTTTATGCAATTTTGCCCATGTTAAACTTTAATGCCAGCCTCGGATTTCATCACCTTTTTTATTTTGATCTTTAGTCTTGGATGTATGCAAATTGACCCCCAATTGACCATTAACTTTTTTATTTTCAATTTTACCCTTGATTTCAATTAATTGGTTCCTTAAAATTTGACGTCTTTTTCAGAATTACCTTTGACCGAGAGTTTATTTCATTTAACTCTTAATTGACTTTAAAACTTTGATTTTCTTACAATTTCACATTTGATTTGAACCAATTGACTTTGTAAAAATTAATTTTGGTCCTCTTAAATTCTAAAATTTTAAATTAAGCACAATTTGGGCTATCAAACTTAATTTTTCATCAATTAAGTCCCAAATAAAAATAATTTGATCCATGAGAGTATAATTAAGTCTTTGCACCTAATTAAATCTTTTAAGCGGATCTAAATTAATTCATAAATATAATTACATTCTTAATTTGATTCATGATTAAATCAAATTGGCCTACTAAAAATGTAATTATGTCTCTAGACTTAATTGTTATGTAGATTTGTCCAAAAATCATTTAATTTGACTTTGAATCTGCATTGTTTCTTCAGTTTTAATATAATGGGGTAGGATTAGACTCCTAATTTGTCCAAATTTTTAGCTTGATTCTTCTGCATATTTGGAATCCTCGTTGGCCTGCTTCTGCCAAGTTACTAGTCTTCTTGCTATTATTATTTATTATTTATTTTAAAAGGAAATAGGGGTAAATTTTAGGGAAATAACCCAAAAATAGGTTATAACAATAAATATAAACAACTCACTGCTACTTATGAGAAACTCCATCGATTGGTAATGAAGATTAAATCATAGATGGGTGGTTCATGCACTCCCCTTAATTGGGCCAACATTCCCGGCAACAACCAACCTTTTTCTCCTCCTCTAGTGCTGCCTCTATATTTATTATATTTCAATGTATAAATATTTAAATTTTTAATAAATACTTATTTTTATACTAATTTATTTTATTTTAATAATTTTTCTACTTATGTTCAATATATTTTTTTCAAAAAAGTATTTTTAAAATATTACTAACGGGGTTACCGACAACACAACTCCGTCGTTATATTTAAGAGAGTTGAAAAAGAATTGCTAAAAATGCCACTATTATTGACAGGGTTACCGATGGAACTAGACCGTCAGTATATTTCAGAGAATTAGAAAAGAATTACTACAAATGTCACTTCCACTATTAACGCACCAATAGAATTATAGATGATATTATGTCGGTGATATGTTATATTTACTGATGGATATATTGACATAATAAAGCGAGTATTTTTTTTTTTGATGAGCTTTGTCCATTTGTAAATTCATCAATAAATGTATTACCGACAGGCTCACTGATGGTTCAAAAATTACCGAAAAGAGTTTTTTGATGGACTATTTTTATCTAAGTCTATCATAACATATGTATCGTGACCTGCTAGTATAAATACCATCAGAAATTTTTGTCGATAAAACTTTTAAATCCGGTTGTGTAATAAGGGTAAAATAGAAAAGAAAATGAACTGTCAGCTCATTTTTTAATAATTAAGAATCCTAATTGTTTTTAAGAGGTTTTGAATAAAAGACTAATTATGCTAAAAAAGAGAAAAACAAATCACTTTAAAACATCATATTAAAGATACGCGTTTTAGTGTTTGGGTTTAACTATAAAATGTACATATTGTGCTTAAATGCTAATAGTTTGTCTAAACTAAAGGAGTGCATTTGTTATTGATGTTAAAGGACCGTATGGACCTAGAACAATGAATTGAGACATGAGCCTAGTTATAAGGCTTACTCCGTATTTTTGAAGTATAAATGTATGATCCGAGAGGATGATGATAATTAATTAGGTTGTGACCTTTTTTTTTTCAAGATGTGCTTGAAGGCCATCACTCATATTTGATAGGCCTTGAAAAGATCATGTTGACCTAGCTCAAGTCCACTCACAACATCATGGAGAAGTGATGCAGGAGGATTCTTTAGGAAAGTAGTTTGTTTTTTTAGTTATTTTTATTCCTATTTATTTTAGGATAATATTTTTCTTGTGGTGTTTTTATTCTTTCTATTTAGTTTATGAATTCTTCTTATTCAGTTTAAGCCTAGGACTAATATAAATATGGTTGTTTCGTTGTTTTTTAGGAGACTACTTGAAAATAAATATCCAATAATATAATTCAAAATTAATATTTTTGTGTGATGAACCTATTCGGTTGAATTCTATATTGCTTGTGTTAGCTATCTTTCTTATGTTATTTTTGCTAACATCAGTTGGTATCAAAGCTCTATATTAATTGATATTAGAGCCCAACAATTCCTAGTGATTTTGGTTAGAGGTCTTAGAGGACTCGTATTAGAGCTCACCAATTTCTTGTACTGTTGAATAATCATGGTTGTAAGATATAGCAGAATGAAATGTGCTTGTGTATGAGGGGGTGAAATGGTTCTCACTCAAGAAAGAGACATTCAAGAACTAGTGATAGAAGATATGCATAGACATATTGCATAATTAACTTATCAGTTCATGGATGTAAGGAGCCTAAGGGATCGTGAAGATAGTGATCACAGATCCATGAACAATTTTGAGAACTTGTTTCATAAGCATAAGTAGTGAAAACAACTTCTTGATCAGGATGAGTATCATTAAGATTTTGGTTATCTTATTTATGATGATAAAGATATGGATTGATATTTTTTACCAATTTATGATATTTATTTTGATGATAATTATGTTGATAAGGATAACATAAATAATGACAATAATAGTAGTTATCATAACCCAATTCTGGGTTATTTCTTAAAATTCACTTTTTTAAATTAAAATAAAAATAACATAAAGGCTAGCGACGTGAAGAAAGTAGACAGGGGAGGATTTCAAAAAATACATAAAAACCAAGCTGCAAATATGGAGGAAATTTAAGGCCTAATTGTACCCCCATCATACTAAAAAATGAAGAAAAAAATGCAAATTCAAGGTCAAATTAAATAATTATTGGATGAATTTGTATAAAAATTTAGTCCAAGGACATAATTAAATTTTTAATAGGCCAATTTGATTTAATCATGAGCCAAATTGAATTTTAATTATGTTTAAGAATTAATTTGGATCCAATTGAAGGATTTAATTAAGTGTAAGGACTTAATTATACTTTAAATGGGTCAAATTAATTTTATTTGGGACTTAATTGGTGAAATATTAAGTTTGAGGGCCTAATTTGGGCTTAATTTAGAAGATTAGAATTTTAAGAGATAAAATTTAATTTTTACCAAGTTAATTGATTGAAATTAGGGGATAAATTGCAAGAAAATTGAAGTTTTGGGGTTAATTATGGGTTAAATTGAAAAATGTTACAACCAAGGACCAATCTGTAAAAGATGCCAAACTATAGGGGCTTAATTGACAAAAACCAGGGGTGAAATTAAAGAAATTGAGAGTTTAATGGTCAATTAGGGGTTAAATTACATAAATCCGAGACTAAGGATGAAATGATAATAGACGCGTAACTCCGGGGTTCAAATTGAAGTTCATCAGGGGTACATTTGCATAAAAGTATAAGTTGATGGACTCAATTGAAGTTGGATAAAAATCCATTATTTAACCAAAAGTTGCGTCGTTTTTGCATTAAAAAAATGAAAAAAAATAAAGAGGGCTAGACGACGCATTGTCTAATCACTGTTAATTGTCTTCCCCGAGAATGCTGCTCGGGTAGTTACTTTGCATGTGCATTTATTGCCTTGTATGACCACCAAAATTGACGACACATGAGCCAAGATGGTGACCTGCAATCCCTCTATATCTGAGTATGGTCCATTCGGCCCATTATCATCACAACTGCTTCGATGTCGGCCTAAAGAGGCCAACTCGAGTAGCCTTTCCTGCAGATTTGAGAACTCACAATGCACACTTTGAACCAACGGTTGAGATCCTTACTAGCCGAACCAAAGACCAATATTTTTTATCATAAAAGATAAAATATCCCTCTTCCGCCTCCTATAAATAGGGCTACATTTCATGACCTGGGCAAGAAGAAAATTGGGTCCAAAGTCGGCATAAAAACCTAGCCATTTTCCCCAATTTCTGCAACTTTTCTCTCTTTCCCCCCCTCTCTCTCCACCGTGGCCTTCGGCCACCACTATTCCTGCCAATGTCGTTTCATCACTGTCTCCACTACCAGCGGTCGCCTAAACTCCTCACTAGCGACAAAGTAGACACCGCCGGTCCCCCCTCTCTCTCCTACAGATTTTCTTATCCTTCTTTCTTCTAGCTCTACCACTTGCAACCAGTTCCAATCGCTGGCTTCACCACCGCACCCGGTTCTCTTCTCCTCTACCCGTCTCAATCTTCTGCAACCATTTGGTTTGCATGTAGAACGTGAACAGTAATTGTTCACATTCTACAAAATAATTAACTTTGAATGTGGACTGGACCCGATTTGGCCTAGCCCACATGTATGAGTTGGGTTCAACCCACTCCAAAAAAAGAAGAAAGATTACAGTGGGCCGAGATTGGCCCAACCATTTTTGGGCCTGGATCGGCCCATCCTTTTTCTGGGTTGAGTTCGGCCTAGTTATCTATGCCAACCTAGCCCATATATTTTTTTGTAATATATTAGTGTCACACGTGTGCGGCGTCGCTGGCGAAAACATCCACCCTCAAAGTCTTGTCTTATCTAAAAATATGGGGAGACAATGAATTCTTGTCTCTTATCAATGAAAAATTGGAATGGGAGTCGTCACCTAGTATTTTGGTCACTAGGAACCCTGACTGGTCTCAGAGATCGGGCATGGAGACTGGTTGCGTAAAGAGAAGGTATTAACACCCCAAATACGCCATACTTAAGGTAAGCTGCATTGTTTTATTGTCTGATAAAATCTAAGGTCTTGTCGTGTTTTCTAGTTATTGGTCTGTCTATGGTTTAAGAAAAGTCCTCCTCGGTAAGGAAATCCTTATTTTATAGGGTAATTCTGACGTTAATAAAAAAATTTAATATCCGGAATACGTCTTACATATAAGATCATAACCCTAGATATTAAAAGAAAACAAAATAATTCGGCCCATGTGGCTGGACTGGACCCAGCTGGTTTTTACCCGCAAGCGTGCATGAACAATTCCCGCACGCCTGCTACAGTCACGGTATAATTAATCTTCAAGTGCACAGTATTTGTGCATTATCTGCAAAGTTGGAGAAGTTTACCTGGAAGCAACAAAAGCAACGACATGCTTTGGACCTCCATCTTCTCCTTTTCATTTGTTTTTTTTCTCCCGGTTCTTCCTTTTTTTCTGTTTCTGTTTCTGTTTGCCGTCTCTCTCGTTTTCTTCTTCCCTATTCCTTGGTGCAGCTGGAGGCAAAGCTGGTGCTTGGTGACGAAGATGATGGTTGGCAATGCTTCTTTATGTGTTTTTTTTTTCTTTGTCGTTCTCGCCCCCCTTTCTGCACTGGCTTCGTGGTGGTGGTGCTGCTCTCGTTGGTTCACAGTGGCGGCTTCACCGTTGCAGATGCAGATGACAGTGTGGAAGGGCTGTTCCACCAACACTGCTTCCTATCCTCCTGTTGTTTCCTCTGTTTTTTCCCTTTACTGTCCCGTTCCTCCTCCTCCTTTTCTTTCTCCTCACTGTCACCTCTCCTCCCTCTTTTTTCCCTCTCCTATCGCGTTCTTTTTCTCTCCTTTTATAGCCAAAACTGCATGCGTTTTTTCTTTTATATTAAAGACGTTCGGTAACGGTCCCATAACTGAAGCAATCAAGCAATTTGCGGCATTTTCTTCTTGCGGTTCTTGTCTGCTGAAACGACTACTTTGAAGATGGTGATGAATAGTGTCTTAGGAAACGACGCCGTTTCACAATTCAAATGAATATTTTCGATTCGGTCCTTAGCTGTCTTGACAATTTTGTAATCAAGCCCCGCAGATGAATTGTAATTGGATCCCTTAATTTTAGCACCTTTTCCAGTTTAGTCCTTGGTTTCGGATTGTTTCAATTAAGTCCCTAATTGGCCATCAAACTTCAATAATTATGCAATTAAACCTCTGAAGTGGCCAAATCAGCTCTTTCAAAATTATAATTGGATCCCAGAACTTTGATTTCTTCCAATAAAAGCCTAAATTGACTTAAAAATCAATTTTCTTACAATCCAACCCTCTATAAATTCAATTAAACCTTAAATAAAATTTAATTGAGTTCATAAATATCTGATTTTAGACTTTTATTCCTTGATTTTCTTTGTCAACAGCGCTTTCATCTTTCAAAAATATATTGTCAAATTTTAACCTTTTGCATTTTTTAACCTTTTCAACCAATTTTGACCTTTCTCGGTATTCCAGCATCCTTTTCTAGCTCCTATTAGTTTTTGGATTTCTTCCGAATATTTTTTGATATATATTTTTTTGTATTTTCTCATTTTGTTTTGTGGGAACCCAAAAATGGGTAACAACAATTAGTATAATAATATATTATATATTATTATTATTATATTTAAGAAAACAAAAAAAATCCAAAAAATTTCAAGTTTCATTTTAAAATATTTGTGATTTTCTCAAATGTTTTTCTACCAATTTTGCTTAATATTGGGTTATATACTTACACTGTAAGATACAAATCTGATATTAAAATACCTGGTTTTCTCCGGAATGTTTTCGAAAAAACATTTCAAGAAAAATTTCAAAAAAATCTTAAATATTTTAAATTAATTACCCCTTTAAAAGAAAATTTTTTTTATTTTCATGCATACGGCCAAATCCTAATACTTTTCCTAGCATATTTTCATTAAAAAATTGCATCTTTCTCATATTTTGAAAATTTAAAAAAATGGATATCATAATCGATTTATGATCATCCATTAGAGTTTGACTAAAATATCAAAAACCTTTTTCCAATCTTTTTTTAAGGATCCAGATGTAGACTTTAATATTTGTGGGGTGTAAAATTACATGATAAAGTACACTCTTAGGTATTAAAGATACAAGGTGAAAATAAATGCGATGCTAAAATTCAAACTTTAGAATGGTTAGAATTTAACCCAATAAGGTAGAGACTTTCTCATGAAGAGAGATCTACTTTGAACCTTAGACAAGACCAATGAATAGAAACCCAACTTAGAAAAAATAATCAAACAATAATGCAGCTTACCTTAGATAGGGTGCACTGGGGGTAATACATCTTTCCCTTACACAACCAGTCCCTTACCTAGTCTCTGGCAGACCATAGGTTCCTAGTGATCATAATACTAGGTAGCGACTCCTAAACATTAATCATAATTTTATAATTAAATCTAAAAAACCTTCCCAACGCACAGCACCTCACACATGAGGCACAATAAATGCCTTCGCCGTCGACATTCGACGTTGCGGCGCGCGCACTCACAACAGTAGTGATGATGTTATCAATAGTGTCATCATTGATAAGTTTGAGATTTTTTGCAAAGAGAACATTAAAGGTGTTTAACAAAAAAAAAATTATTATTATTATTATTATATAAAATAATAAAGACTCAACATCTAAAAAAAAAATCTCTATTCTATTAAGGATTTTACTTCTCATAGGTTTGATACTTCTATATGAATAACAATCAACATATACAACCACACAAGTACAATAAAAAATGCATATAATCACATCATTTTAATACAATAAAAGCATAAGTTTTACAATCATGCATCCACCTTGAAATTCTATAACATAAACTTTATTATACCTTAAAAAATAAATCTCCAACGACTGCATACATCTATGGTTGTCATGCATAGGCATGGATAACAACACTCTAAATATTATAATACATATAAAAATTAGAAATACATCCAAAATTATTCGAAATACGCAAAAATTCATTCAAGATAACTGGTCGAAGGCTACTGAAAGTGGATTGGACAGTGGTGGTGTATGGTCTTAATACCCTGTCGCCATTGGTGGCACGTGAATTTACGTGCCAATAAGTATTGGGAGTGTGATTTGATGGATTAGGTGTGCCTTCTTCCCCCCCTCCTTCCTACGCTAGCAGTGAAGTTGAGAGAGATAGGGGTAGGGGAAGCTTCGGTCTGTTTTCTTTTTTTCTCTGATTTTTCTTTGGTTGTAGTTGCTATTGATGGTGTTATGGTGGTTAAGCAGGGTGTGTTACTGTGTTGCGGTGCATATTGAGAGAGCAGGCTGTTGTGGTGGCGTTTGATGGCCTAGAAGAATGGGATTTAGCTGTCTCAGCTAGTGTTTTGTATGCATGAGAGAGGGTTGCTGCTTTGATTAGTGTGGTCTATTGGTTATGGATTACGATGGCAGTGAAGGGAAGACAGTGGTAGTGTGTGGCTATGGTCGACAAGAGAGGAAAGAGGGTCAAAGTTTTACCAGATTCTAATAAGAGAAAACAAACGTGGTGGCTAAGGTTTCTCTGTTTTTTTTTTTTTTAGTGTAGGGTTTTTCTGATGTCTCTCTCTTCCCGGGTCTTTAATTTATAGCGTGGGTTTGCCGTCGAAACTTGAAAAATTAAAAGATTTTATATTCTTTCTTTCTTTCTTGGAGAGGATCTCTAATTGGAAAAATTATATTATCAAAGATTAATTAAATTTTCCTTTTCTTAAGTGTTTGTGTTTAGAATCTTTTCCTACAATTTTTCTAGTTATATTTAGATTTTTATTTTATAAAAGATGATTTAAGATTTTATATTCTTTTTTCTTTCTTAAACGAGGATCTCTAATTGAGAAGTTATATAGTTAAAGATTAATTAATTTTACTTTATGAAAGGTAATCTCTATTTATTATTTTTT
>Ga0325411_1006668_pt1 | contig 12656 bp, 12 predicted proteins | sample PopdelMetagenome_13_FD_206181 | JGI IMG/M metagenome (GOLD analysis project Ga0325411, IMG submission 206181) | Populus deltoides microbial communities from Bellville, Georgia, United States - Xylem-PdIQD-R4 | ecosystem: Host-associated > Plants > Phyllosphere > Stem > Wood/Secondary xylem... | reverse complement strand
ACTGGGATTTAACATTTTTTTGTCTATATATATTACACAAAGAAGAGCATGAATTATTATCATTTTCAGTATATTATAAACAAATTTAATACTATTAGTTTCTTTAAATTTTAATACATTTAATTCTCATATAAAGTACGGTTGTTAACATGCTTTTATTTGGTAATTATATATGAAAAACCTTTAAAATCAAAATGTTTCATCAAGTGGCACTACTAACATCACCCAATGCTTCAACTTTAAAGATTAACACAGAATCAACCACTACATGATCCGTCATGGATAATAAAGGTAAACAACCTCAAATCCTTACATCAAAAAAAAATGTTGATGATGGAAAAAATACACAAATTTAGAATCACTTTAAAAAACTTGATGGTGATTCTAAAACTCGTAGAGCTAAATGTAATTATTGTGAAAAAATTATGCATGTTATACTATTCTTAATGGCACAAATAACATGTGGAGTCATTAAAAGTATACAAAAAATTTTCTTTTGTGGTTTATAAGAAACAAAAAGTTTTTGTAGTAAAACCTAAGATAGAGGAGGGTGAATTAGAAGATCAAAATGTGAGAACTCTAAAGGTAATATATTATAATTATGATGAATGTAGACAAGCACTGGCAAAGATAGTTATAATTGATGAGTTGCCTTCTAATTTTGTAGAGGGTTAAGGATTTAGATTGTTTACTAGGACCATGCAACCTAGATTTGACATTCCTTCTCATTTCATTGTTATGAGAGATTGTTTAAAACTTTATATTGAAGAGAAAAAAAGAAAGATTGAGGACAGCTCTTAAGGGTCAACGATTATGCTTTATAACAAATACACGGATATCAATTCAAAATATTAACTATATATACTTAACAGCTCTTTGGATTGATAATGAGTGGAATTTGCATAAAAAAATTCTAAATTTTTGTTAAGTTTTCAATCATACGAGTGAGACAATTGGTCAAGTTATTGAGAATTGTATATTAGAGTGGGAGATTGATAAAGTTTTGACTATTATAGTAGATAATGCAAGCTCTAATAATGTGACTATTTTATTTTTGAAGAATGTAATGAAAGATTAGCAAACTAATATATTGTTAAATGAGCATTTGCATGTTAAATGTTGTGCACACATTGGGAACTTCATTGTGCATGATGGATTGAAAAAGATTAATGTTTTAATTGTTAAGTTTCGAAATGCAATTAGATTTGTGAGATCTTCACCTTCTAGGCAACTTACATTTAAAAAGTATGCAGAAAAGTTGCATATAGAGTGTAAGAAATTATTGTGTTTAGATGGTGTAACTTGATGAAATTCAGCTTATTTTATGTTAGAAACTGCTGAAAAGTTTGAAAAAGTGTTTACGAGGTTAAATGAAAGTGAACCTAGTTATATGAGTTACTCTTTGGAGGTTGATTCAAAGGGGAATAAAAAAACATAAGAACATCTAGTTTGGAGAATTAAGAAAATGCTAGAACTTTGGTGAAGTTCTTAAAGATCTTTTACATGGGTACATTAAGATTTTCTGACTCATTACAAGTCATCAAATTCTTTCTATAATGAATTGATTTACATGCATATCAACTTATTGCAATTGTGTAAAAATAGAGATAATTTTTTAAGTAGAATGATGATGAATATGATGTTAAAGTTTGAGAAGTATTGGGGTTGTGAAGTAAATCAAAAAAATTTGTTGTAAATGGCTAATTTCTTAGATTCGCGTTTCAAATTAAAATATATATATATATATATATATATATATATAATTTTGTTTTGATAACTTGTATGATTATGATATATTTTTTAATTTAGTTATTTTTACATGTAAAAACCAAATCAAACAAACCGAAAATAATCATAATTATTACATATTTTTTATAATAAAAAACAGGCACTTGTTTAGCAAATCATGGAGCGGTCCTATTACATGACTGATTTGTGCAACGAACAAAAGTGAGAAAACAGGTAGGGTAAACAGACACACAGCAGAAGTGAAAGAGAGGAATGTCAATATTAAAAAAGCAAGTTTTATATGGGCTCTATAAGCATCATTGGCGAGGAGAAATTTAATGTAGCAGTTATTTTCCAATTATGATAGGAGCAAGACTTTGACCAAGGGGGAAAAGGGCATCATGATTAAAGAAAAACACTGGAAAAAATAAAAAAAAATAAAAAACCATATATATTTGCTTGCATAGCAATCCATTCTTTGCCCTAATCATGTCCGCATGTACTCATAGCCACATTGTTCATTTGAAGGATTTTTTGATCTTTGCTTCTTGTCATATAAGGTGATGCCACCCCCATTATCATCTTGCTCAAAACCCAGCTCAAAACTCCAGTCTTTGAGAAGTGGTGGGTCTAAATTTATGATTTTTTCCCCTTCTTTTTCCTTTCTTTTGAAGAAAAGACTGTAAATCAATCAAATCAGAAATAAATGCTTGTAAGAAAAATAAAAACTACAAGGGTCCGGCCCCATGACGTATTTATTGTCTTGTGAAATGTACTCGTGTGCTTCATCTACTGATTATGCATTTGGTGTATGCCACCCTAGGAAGATTTTAACTAAGATGTGTGCCAATCCCTTATTTATTTAATTTCCTCCGTCCTTTTATTATAAAAATAATTAAATTGAACCCCGTCAAATTTATAACCTAAGCCAAGAAACAAATTATAAATTAAATGAGTCGACTCAAATTAATTAAAACACCATGGTTTTCATTAGATGGATTTCTGCACCACAACCAGTTCTTTATTAGTTCTTCTGTACAAACAATTAAGTATTATTTTAAAATACGGCAGTTTTTTTTATTGGGCAAGATTTTACTGTTCATTCACCCAGATGAATTGTGTAAAATTTTATGTTTTTTTTTTAATTTGATTTTTATGTTTTTTTTTTAATTTGATTTTTAAATTTTTTTTTCTAGCAATTTAGTTCTAATTAAAAACCAATTGATTTTGATTTTTTATGAAAATATAAAATTAAAAAAAAGATCAAAATGAAAAAAAACAAACATGGGTAACATATTATAAGTTTTGTAAAAGATGCACTTTAATCTTTAAACTTTAAAAATCACTTAAATTATATAATTTCAACACCTCAATATTTTTCTAATTCAATTTTAGTATAAAAATTTATTTTTATTATTTTTTATCCAAGATTAAAAGACGAGAGAGAGGTCGTTTTATTTTTAAATATAGTTGATGATTTTTTATTTATTTATTTATAAATATATTTTTTAATTTATTTGATTATGTATAAAAAATTTAATTTTAATTTTAATTTATATTTTTTAAACTACAAAAATATATTAAAAAAATTTACATGTATAATTTTTTCATAAAAAATAAAAATATCTGACAGGTCACATAACGGGGGTAACAAAAGGGTGATGGATCAAACTAGAAAAGATTTATTTATTTATTTTTCATGGTGAGATTTACGAGATATCAATAAATTAAAAATATGACATCAAGAGTCATGGGTCACCTTTTTATTTGAGTGAAAAAAATAAAGCAAGTTCTTTTCAGTTAAAATTTAAAAGTTGATAAAAAAAAATATTTTTTCATTTAAAAAAAAAAGTGATCACTATATGCATTCTTCTGATATTCACCGACCTCGCACATCTTTATATCCCACTACCTCTACTGTCTTAATCATTATAAAAATAATAATTTAATAGTATGCTTTTTATTATTGTAAAGAATTTGGTATATACTTGAAGGACGTCATTGTAATTTTTTTTTCCCAACGGGACCAGTCTAGAGCTAAATAAATTTTAAATTCAATTATCTCTAGAAATACTTGCACTCTGACATGCTAATTAGGTAATGGCTTGTACCTTCTTTTTTTTTTTTTCAAATCATGTAGCCATGAATTAATTATGTCATTGACTAAGTTTTATTCCCCTTCTTTTGACTTTATTGAGTTTATTATTGGCTTGAAGTTCCAAACGAGTATATATTAGAACTTTTTTTATTTATTTATCTGTGTAGTTTTTGTCTTTATATTAATATTTTTTTTATAATCTCGAAGTATTAATATAAAAAATTAAAAAATATATTTTAAAATAAAAAATACTTTTAAAAAATAATTTATATCCCATTACCAATACCAAACTCACAATCTTAAAAAGATTTATTTTTTTTATTATTTGTAGATAATTAGTCACTATTGAAGACAACAATGAAACTACTAGGAGTTGAATACATGATTTTGATTTCAATGTTATTAATCTTTTTATTGATACCAATCCAAGCATTCAATGTTATTTAAACTGTTTTTTTTCTTTAAATAACCATTAGATTTATACATATAGTTGGAAGATAAATTTATTAAATGCATAAGATATAACTAAACTTGATTTCAAATAGAATAATCGATGAAATTAGCATGACTAATTATGCTATCATTTTGTGGGAAGGCAAGTAGATAGCTTCGGGGCGATACGTAACCTAATGTTGAAATTAAGGATATTCTCGCATCCAAGTAGGCCCGAAGGAAAATAAAAGTCCAAGAAAATGATTATATGTAATGACTCTCAAGGATAGACAGCTAAAGACTGGAGGAGGAGACATTGGGAAAGCTTTCACTTTCAGGTTAGGAAATTGAACCTCTCTTTCTCTTTCTCGTTCTCTTTCTCTTTCCCTTTCCCTTTCCCTTTCCCTCTCAGATCTTTACCTTCTGCTGCCTGCACAGCTTTTCTCAGCGGAAATTGGGCTCTGAAATCGGTAAGCAAAAACAAGTTGCCAATAAAACCCTCTTGAGTCTTGGGTTTGAAAACCTATATTATTTCTAGTATTTTAAGACCAGGCAGCAAATCCTATGCATTTTGACCCTCCCCACCCTACATTGACTTGCCTCTTCTTCAAACCCCTACTAGGCTTCTAAACAAACAACCAAAAAGTTGATATGATATTAGGACCGGCCCCAAAAAAGAGCATAAGAAAAGGAGGGTAATCCCCATCTCCAGTCACCTCTCACAGCGAGCTCCTGCTTAAAGTACTGCTTCATCACCTCCAGCTTTGGAAGGAGAGACAAAAGACAGCTCTAGTTTATGTTCCATTTCCATGCCATGATCAATTGGGTTACAAGGAAGAAAGAAATGGGGGTTCTAAGAAGAGAGCTGGCTTGCTTATATCTTCTTCTTCTGTTGATAATGTCACCGTTAGAGACTCCATGTTATGCTGTTGGGTATGGAAAGTTTAGTAGCTTCAGAGGTGGTTCTAGTTCTGAGCTGAAGAACAATCCTGCCAAGTCTAATAATATCGGTGGCCTGAAAGGAAACGCAGATAAAGAAGGTAATGAAATTTTTGGTGCTGAGAAGAGGAAAGTCTATACAGGACCAAATCCTCTACACAACAGATAAGTTATTATTACAGCTAGTCGTCACCAAGCTTGAATTCCGTTTCAGTTATAAGATTTTTTTGTTCTGTTTTCTTTCTTCTGCTTTCCTTCCTTTTCCGAACATTTTGAAGCTTTTGCTGGAAATCTCCACAGTAAATGTTTCAAGTAGTCTTACAGATGTATATGAGAGTTTAGGGTATGATATTTTGGTTGAGGAAATATACTTATATTTGTTAAAATTATAAAAGAAGAAATTAATACTCCTTGCAAATATTACTCATGAAGCATCAATGGAGTTGTTTGTGTTGTAAATTCTGACCTGCTTTCCAGATTTGCTGCGACTTGGCTGGTGGCCATTAGTGCTGTTTGTTGCTTCTGCTGAAAAGGGAAAGGAACCGTGTTGCGGTGGTCTAATGCTATACTTTACACTGTTTCAGATTACTAGGTATCTTAGATTTAGCACGTCTTAAAAGAGAAATTTGTGGGCGCTCTAGGCACTAAACAATACAGGGTTTGCTCGTGCATGACCATGCACATGTATGCAAGTGTATGTATGTATGTATGTATGTATGTATGTATGTATGTATACTGTATGCATGCACAACAGACCTGTGCTCCAGGACTTGGCACGGGAAGGTAGATCCTAATGCACAGTCCAAACATTAATGATCATGACATGCCTGCACAAACGGCCATTTCTTTGAATTATTTCATCTTGGCTGGATCAAACGCAGAGGAAATGGCAGGACTGTGAGCCTTAAATTCCTTTGGAATTTTTATCAGAGATAGTTAATCATAGAGTACAAGTGGTAGGATAGAAACGTATACAACCATCCACTCACCTTCAATTTCTGTCTTGAGTAATTATGTAGCAGACCCCACCTAGTTTTGGTGTTGATTCACCCTATGCCAGCCTTATGTCCACTATGTAATGGAGATTTTACCCTTTTACAAACATACACCATCTTTCTTCCTGCGGGCTACAGCATTCTTGCTTCCCTGCATAGTGTTACAAAAATCTCTCCCGTTTCTTGAATTTTTTTTCTAAGAAAATCTAACCCATTTCCATTCCTGTTTAGCTTATTTCATGTGTAATGTTTTGTAATTTCCTCCAATTTTCAAGCCCTATTCAATCCAGTTGTTTATTCAATATGCGTACACATAATACACAAACAACTTAAACTGATTCATTGCAGATGAAAATTGTACTTCTAGCAGGATCATTGCAGTAGGGCTATGAAAAAGATTTAGAGATAATCTCATTCACTAATCTTTTCATAGTGGAAAGATGAAGAATTTTACCATTACATCAAAGCTTTAGGCCTGATTCCCTACAACAATATAGTAATACTAATCATAATGCAAAGTGATTTAGTTGGTGCAACTTTGCAAGATTCCCATTCACAGTTACAGCAAAAAGGGGAGCAAAAAAGTAAAAAAATTAAACAATCTAAGATAAAGTTGGATTATAAGAGACCTAGAAGATGGAAAGTAATAACATTTTTCAAAAGGGGAAGTGCAAAAGGAGAGAAACATTGGCATGAACATGAGAAAGACTGGATGGGCATGTCTATCTTTACATCATACATGACATTTATTTCTTGGGGGCTACGTTGTGTTTTTTTTTTAATTTTTCCTCTTAAATTTGTGATCTATGATTAGTTAGTAGAGAAAAATTCAAAAGCAAACTGTATTTTTTAAAAAATAATAATTTTTTATTTAAAATAATTTTTTATATTTTTGAATTGTTTTGATAATATGATTTTAAAAATATTTTTTAAATAATAATAATATTATTATTATATTTAAAAAAATACTTTAAAATACATTATAATATTTTCAAACACAAGGCACATGTAGTGAAGAGGTAAAAAAAGAAGAAGAAAATAGCCCTCTTGTAAAAACTGTGTCCCTGTTGCCTTTTATTGTCCTGGTTAATACAGACTGTAGAGCCATTGATAAATTGAGACCTGGAAGTTGACTTAAGGTCCCCTACATGGCTTGTTCTTTATGGTAGAGGTTATGGAGCAAAAGCTAGAAAAAGGGAAGTGCTCATTGAAGCCCTCAGAGCCATGGTCTCGGCATTAATAAGGTCCAGAAGTGACCAAATAACAGTGTATTTCAAATTTAATGTCAAGCAAAAGAACCATAATATCTCTGTACTGACTCCACAGACTTGTAACCATAACTCAGAACCCTAGAATTAGAATTGGACAGAACACTGCTCATCTGCAACTTCTGGAGATAATAAATAAAAAGGAAGAAATTTTCTTTTATTTTTTTTAAACTCAACAGTTATGTACTTTATCAAAATTTAAAATTTCGTTTTCAAAAATTATTCAGGGTGCTTTACAATGATAATTCAGTACCTTTTGCCAGTTATCCATGGTCTTGCTTTCTTTTGAAGACAAGAATAAATCAAAGTTAAATAGTTTGTCATTAATGTGAAGTTGAAGAATACTAGCCGACTTCAAAATGTTATACAAAGAAGATTTGGCTGGTCCACCGGCTAGCTTGAAAGAGCTTGCTTGGCGATGTTCCTGTCTGCTGAGGTGAGGGTCTTGAGAGAGCTTACTAGCTCTTTTCTTGTCAGCTAAGATAAGAGCCTTGAGTGGAAGGAGACGTGCTGAAAATAATACAAGCCAAGCATGAGAACTTCATTGTTTTGCTGGTTTGCGCTACACGGTTTTTTGTCCGACCATGATTTGCATGATAAACGTGACCACTGATCTCTATCCAACTACAGTTGGTCCGTGTGCTAACCTAACTGATCTACACTTAAAAGTGTGCAGGGATTGGAGGTGAATGGCATGCACAAACCTGACCTAGTATAGATGCGTGAATATTCACTTGTGCTTTCAATTATTAGATAATTGGCTTGTTTTGATAGCAAGAAACTTATAAATTTAAGATATTGGATTGAAATGGTTTATATATTAAAATTTTATTTAACAATTTAAATTTTTTAGTTGAGATATTTTTTAATATAATATCAGAGTTTTATTAACCAAACAATTACGAATTTGAATCTCACCATTATACCTTATAAGAAAAAAAAAAAATTAGATTTTGCTGAATATTTTTTTGAATAACCGGATACCCTGTTGTTTTTTAGCTTTTTCTTTTTCTAACTTTTGAGGTTCTTCTTTAGCTTTTGCTTTGTTATCGAATGTTTAAGGTATTTTGACATGTTAACAAAACTATGTATTTCTTAAGGTATTCCCTTGTATTTTGTACAGTTTTTTTCTTTTATACAATTTACCCTTACCAAAAACAAAAAGTTTCTTGGACCATGATTTTCTATGAAGGCTCACGCCTTTTACCTTCGCTTAATCAAACCCTAATCTCAACTATATGCCATTCATGACGAATGTCCTAATTTAACATCGAATCAAGAATACCAGTTGTCATAGAATTTCCCAAAGAGTAATGATTTGTATAAAGATTTTTTTTTTAACAAAATATCATGGATACTCGCATGAAAATAAATGACCAGAAATTTGAGTAAAGCTGAACTTCTCAAAGTTTCTTAACGTAACTACACCTCTCCCACTATAAATCACCCAATTCCCTCCAAAGACCTTATCTTCCAAACAAAGCACCTCTCCGCACTTCCATTCTCACCAAATGCCTACTAGCTTCCTCACCCACCACGAGTTTTGGTTCACTTCTTATCGTCTAGCCTCCTCCCTCCACTCTATATCTCCATTCTATCACTTGAGTTACTTGTATGCTACGCCTACCTTCTTGCATATACAGAACCTGCATTGACACCTAGCATATGATAATTGGAAGTGCGTGCTTGAAGCGCAATGGAACATTGTTACAGGGGGGGATTTTCTTTCTGAGACTTTGTTTCTCATACGTGTTGATCTTAGTGTTTTCTCAGTCAGATAAACCACTACATAACAAGTAGAGTTTTCTCGCTAGCCCTCCATTTTCATTTGAATTCATCCATGCCATGCACTGTATAAAATCAAGCATCTTTTACAGTAAATGAAAGATCATTGATATCCATAATTCCTCAGTGTATTGGTGTCACAGATACTGAATGGTCCAATTTTGTTTAACGAATTAATCTCATACAGGTCAAGTGATAGAAAAAAGTCGATGCTCTCTACAATTTATATCATTACGCTGAAAATTACAATCTGAGAGCAGCATTTATCAGTTTAATCCCAACAAATGCAATCTGCTGGCAGAGTTAAATGATGGCAGAAAGACTGTTACTATCACAGAAGAACAGTAGCTTACAAGAGAACTTACAGGATGAAAGTTACTTCATCTTTCGTGGCAAAAATCTATTTAAGTGAAATCTTTGGATCAACTGCAAGAGATGGCGGTCTATGTAAAATGTTGTGCATGTGCATGTTGAGGGAGCAAGAGAGGTCGCATGCTAGTCATGAAAATGAATGAGAGCTCCAGTAACTTAAAGTTAGGGGGCGTGATCTGTGATTTTGCTCGAGGATTTTGCTGTTTTTTCAAACCAGATGGATGTCCCAAATGCTTGCAGATGAAATTACCCGCCAACATAATCTTTTGCAGATCCACAATATTGGTCTTGACCCCAAGACCATTGAGCATGTAAACAAAATCTTCAGTAGCAACATTCCCAGAAGCAGCTTTAGCATACGGGCAACCCCCAGACCTGAAACTGATGAATCGACCACGCTGATCCCCATCTGGCAAAAGAACGTGCACTGTGTAATTATTGATTAGTTGAAGGTGCAAAGTTTTGGTTCAATATCACTGTGTTCATGGACTCTTGGAGTCACAGCAACCTAAAAATGAAGAAACTGGATGATGCATTATCCCCCAAAGCAACATGAACTCTTATCAATTTCCATAAAGTTCCAACACAATATTGAACATGAGTGATTCAAGAAACCCTCTTTGAGACATTCTTCTTGTCTGTCCACTCCAAGGGACTGCGTTTCTTGTTGTAATATGTTGAAAACATTGAATTGGAAAAGCTATTTATACCCTTTGATAAGTAGTTAAGGGTATAAATAATTGAAAGATATTTTGGGTCTTTTATATAAATAGAAATAGAAAGTTAAAAAAAAGAGAGAGAGACAAGATCAGTTTTCTTGAGAGAGTGAACCCTAAGAGAAGAAGCGAGGAAGAAGGAAGGAGGAAGAAGAATAGGAAAAGAGAGGTGAAAGTCGGGGATAAGGATTTCTAAGGTAAGATATTTACGTTTTTATGCTTAATTATATTGATTAAGTTTGATTTTAAAATTTGGAAGATTTAAAATATTTAATTAATAAATAATTCAAATATGTGGTAAAGCACGGTACATGTTCTAAGTTGATCTAGGTTAATTTTTAATCATCTATTAAATCAAGCTAGATCAACACCAATAAAAAAAAATAAACAAATTTATTTTTAAAAAAAATATAATTTACAAGTTAATTTAATGGGAGGTTTTGCATCTTATTTAGATGATATTATTGCTCGTGTCATTGGAATAGCTTTCAATTTTTTACTTTTATCTTTAAAAAATATTTATTTATTTTATGCTAATATTAAAAATTTAAAAAAATATTTTAAATTAAAAAATATTTTTGAAAATCATGTTACCAAAAACAAACAAATAACACCAGGAGCATTTTTAACAAGTATTGGGATTCCTAGGAAGTTCTCGCCCACACCATAACGAGAATGAGCCTTGTCATAACACTAGGAGAAGGCCTTGCCGTAGGCCTGGGTTCACTACTAGGACCGGACTTTGGGTGAGGCTCGGCTGTGGAGCTTAACCCAAGCTTAGAAAGCATAGGGGAATCCAGGTCCCACCCCATTAGGTCCAGGTCTGTTTCCGAAGCTGAACTCATCTTCGACCAAACCAAACCCAACATCCAAAAAGCCACTAAAAAACTTCATTATTACCTCACCTTACAAAAGAAAGCATCAAAGAATCGCATGAAAATTCATCTTCGGAAAAGAAAAAAATCACATTGAAGTACTTGAGCAAACGCAATGAAAAGATTCTCCACTGACAAACACTGTGCAGCAGGCATCTGAAAGCTCAAACTAGTAAATAATGGGGGTACATTGAGTTTCAAAGGGAAGAGAATAGAGGGACTCCTGGTAGGGTTGCCCCAGCATCGACGATGAAATTGTTGCCTGTCACATATTCTGAAGAATCGTGGATTAGGTAGCGAGCAAGTGATGTTAATGCTGGATCTGCTGTGCCAAATGTTCTCAAAGGGACTGTTTTCAGAGCAACATTACTGAGCCAGTCCTTCTGCATAAGGCCCTGTGTGATCTCCGATTTGAAAAGTCCCGGTGATATTGAGTTCACTCTGATTTTGTATGCTCCCAATTCCATAGCCATGACCTGATATTCCCATCATCATCAGTTTCGATATTTCAATATGAATCCTGTTCCAGAAAAGCAGGGGGAAAAAATACAGATCGAAAAACTTTGAACAACATAAAGAATTTGATGAAAATAGTTAGGTAACCATTGAAAGCAGAAGGCACATGAAAGGCCTCCACATCTCATGAGTACATCTTGATTGGACACCTAGCTCGGTAATCTTAAGAAGACTCGGGGACTATCGAAGTTCATATTGACGGGTGAGCCGAAGCAACAGTTCAGAGTTGTCAGTCACGCCACACAGAAATTAAATCAGCATGGCACAAAATGAGATGTTCCCTTGATATCCGAAGTTGATTTTGTTGCTTAGCGGAAAATGATTAGAGATTGATGTACCATTCACCCGATTGATTGCATAGAAATGACAACTGGTATCATATAGCCTAACAATTTCCGAAAAATATCTATTGTCAGTTTTGTTTCATAGTTTGGAATGGACAAGGATGATCTAGCTCTCAAGATCATGATCCAAAGAAATGGATTCGATGGCTTATCAAGATAAGACTGTCGGGATGTGAAAGTTGGCCGACAAAACAAGGAGAGAGAGGACAACGAAGGGAAAGGAAAATTGGGTGTGATTAGCTGGCTGTGGTTGCTTTTCAAATAGTTTTTCGTGTTAACATATATGTTAATAATATTTTTTTATTTTTTAAAAATTATTTTTAATATTAACACATCAAAACGATCCAAAAAATACAAACCACACTCAATTTTAGCAAAAAAAAAAATTAAAATTTAATCAAATATAGATTCAACCGCAAAGCCTAACAGGAAAGCTACTTAAGTTTTAATCTGCGGTCCACTTCCCACACACTAATTCCTACCATTGATGAACCAGACATAAACTTTCATTGCCCTTGTTACCTCTCTGTATATTTTTGTTCATTTACCTTATAATTTATATAGCTTTCCTTGCTACGTTTTCCCTCC
>Ga0325411_1006667_pt1 | contig 12656 bp, 8 predicted proteins | sample PopdelMetagenome_13_FD_206181 | JGI IMG/M metagenome (GOLD analysis project Ga0325411, IMG submission 206181) | Populus deltoides microbial communities from Bellville, Georgia, United States - Xylem-PdIQD-R4 | ecosystem: Host-associated > Plants > Phyllosphere > Stem > Wood/Secondary xylem... | reverse complement strand
TTGTTTTAGTAATTGACAGCAAGAAGTCAAAACTCAAATTTGAATCCTTAGTCATAGCTCCACTTGCATACCCTCCATATACATGTACTATATTTTACCAGCCTCCTGTAAATTTGGTTAATTTTAGGACAACTGCCTAAATTTGGTCGATAATATTTCCTTTATTTGATTTTATTTTTTCCACTTTCCCTCTTCCAGGTTTTGTTGTGCTGCAGGAGAAACTTTTCTTGAAAATTTCCTTGGTTTCTCCCATAATTTCCTTCGATTTTGTTAGGAAAAGGGTCATTGCCAATATGCTTGACCATAGTGAAACTGATATAGTAGCTTATGTTGGTGGCTTTCTTCTCGAAAGGACACCCTCTAATGGCGTGAATGTATGCTACTACGAGACTGTAAATGTTGATTTGTCTGTTTGGAAGATTTCAAACCCCCTGCTTAATAATGTTCCATACTTTGCTGTCCAGTTAAGCATCACCATATTCATGATTCACTTGCTTTTCTTCATCTTTAACTTCACCCGTCAACCTAGATTTTTCGCAGAGTTAATTGTAAGTATGATACATTTTGCCGTGCTAATTAAATATTTGGTTGTGTGTTTAGAAGGCTTTTAACATTTCTGTTATCTTGGCTGCTCTGTTACTTTCTGATTATTAGTATTAATTTTGTGTTTTTCCAATTTATGTAGACAGCTTGCATGCTTGGTCCAATATTCTTTAGGTCTTCATTTTTCCTTAGATACGTACGTCCGATGAAGAGCAATGTGGTGTTGCAGACCATGGCAAACTTAGGCCTTGTTTATTACATGTTTCTTGTGGGTTTGGAGATTGATCTAAACATGGTAAGGAGAGTGGGGAAGAAAGCTTTCACCAATGCCGTGGCTGGAATTCTGTTTTCTATGGGCATGGGTGCCAGTCTGTATTGCTTATTTACTCGAGATAAATCCATATTTCCTTCTGCCAATCCTGTTGGCGGATTGTTTTGGGGTGTTGCTCTGACTGTCACAAGCTTTCCTGATCTTGCTCAAGTTCTTTCCGACATTAATCTCATCAGCACAGATCTTGGACAAATAGCCTTGTCTTCAGCTTTTGTTAGTGATTTAGCATCTTGGACTATTCTTATAATGACAATAACCTGGCTCCATGGACGCAGTAAACTTTCCATCCTCCCAACTGTTGGCTTCATTATTCTTTGCTGGTTTGTGGTGCGTCCAGTCCTTAGCAAAATCAAAAGTTCCTCGAACAAAAGCAGTGGTAGAGACTTTTATGTATATGTTATTCTTGCTGGAGTGCTCATTTGCGGATTCATCACAGATGCTTGTGGCTCCACTTCTATGACTGGGGCATTTGTTTTGGGACTTGTCACATCAAATGAGTTTGAGACAAGAATTTTGGAACAAGTCAATAATTTTGTGGCAGGAATTTTGCTTCCTTCCTACGTCATGGTTGTTGGAGGTAAAATTGACATATTGTTTTTGATGTCCAAAACTAGTGTAGTCACGCTGCTGGTGATTGTTGTCTTGGCTTTCTCGGTCAAGGTTTTGAGCTCTTTCCTTGTCTGCAAGGCCTTCGGTATCTCTGCTCGTGATGGTATTGCCCTTGGGATTCTTATGAACACAAAAGGCCTTTTGGCTCTGGTTGTTATTAACATCGGTGTCGATGTACAGGTACACTGGATATTTTCATCAACTTAACTAAGTTTTATAGAGACATATATGCTTGATCTATTTCTGACAAATCATTTTATGACATTGATGCAGGCTCTGGACTTTGCAACATTTCCTGCAATGGTGATTGTGTTTTTGGTGATGACAGCTCTTGTGAAACCTTTTCCTTATTGGGTCAGTAAGTCTTCAAAGAATCTCAAGCAATACAAGCAAAGGACTATGGAAACAAGCAAAGATGATTCTGAATTTCGAATCATTATGTGTGTTCATGAATCTCATCATCTATCAGGAATGAGCACCCTCTTGAAATTGTCTAATTCTACTAAACTATCACCAATCACTATTTTTGCTCTTCATCTAGTAGAACTCACAGGCCGTTCATCGGCAATGCTTATTGTTCATGATGCCTATAACGCCACTAACATCAGCCAACCCATTTTTGAAAGAGTTATATCAGACCACGTCTCATCTCAGAGTCTTAGAAGCTATGGAAGGAGGGGAACAGGCCATCCGATTTCCATCCAACCAGTAACCGTCGTGTCTCCTTACACCACCATGCACAGAGAGATATGCTGCGTTGCTGAGGACAAACATGTGACTTTAATTATTGTTCCATTTCACAAGGAAGGATGTGGAATTGACGTGGTGCAAGAGAATTCTTCTATCAGAACTGTCAATCACAACCTGCTTGCAAAGGCTCCATGTTCAGTTGGTATATTTGTTGACCGAGGGCTTCAATTAAGCATTCATGATATGGGTTCCAATCTATGGAAACAACAAATTAATGTTGCCATGCTCTTCACCGGTGGACCTGACGATCGCGAAGCCTTAGCCTACTCATGGAGAATGGCAGGCTCCCGCGAAGTGCGTTTAACAGTTGTGCACTTTCGTCCCGGAGAAAAGGCAAAAAATATAATGGAAGAGAGAAAAGAGAGTGAAAATTATAAACAGCTTGATGAAAAATACGTGAATGAACTCAGATTCAAGGCAAAGTTCAATGATTCCGTAATTTATTTAGAAAAGGTGGTAAATAACGGGGAAGAAATTTTAAGGGCCACAAAGGAAATGTTTGATTATTATGATCTGTATATAGTGGGAAGGGGTCAAGGAGTGGCATCTCCTTTCACATCAGGGCTATCAGAGTGGAGTGACTGTAAAGATCTAGGAGTATTGGGAGAGGCATTATCTACATCTGAGTTTGCACGAAATGCATCCATTCTTGTAATCCAACAATATTATGTTGCAGACACAGCTGAATAAATTCAGTAGAAGTTTTGTTGAAGTTGCCTTTTATGACCATGCTAACAAAATTCTTAACATTTTTAAAGCGCAAAGGCCATCTGTTACGGAGTTCTTAATGATCTTGTTAACTAAACTATTAGCTTGTGTGTGGTCAAAACAACAACGAAATGCTGGTTTTAAGAGAGAAAACAAGTCTGCAATTTTCTGCAGAATATCATGAACAAGAGGAGGTATACAGTAAAGAAACTTATCACACTTTTCTTTCGTTTTCTTCTTTTTTTACTCTCATACATCTCCAGAACTTTCAGCCATGCATATATTAAAAAAATAAAAAAACCCAACACATCTTAACCTTACACTTGTTCATCTTAATCACCTTTTAATCTAGCTATAATTACTTTTTTTCTAACACAAGTTAACTAACTAAAATCAAGGTTAAATAGCTGTCACAACAACTTTACTAGTTACAACATACTAACCTTAGCATTCTCCATCTTAATATGCTGAACTTGAACTCCTAGTGCATTTCTCATCTTTTGACATTTATCTTTTGGCTATGCTTTTGTAGAGATATCAGCCACTTACTTCTCTGATTTGCAGAAATCCATCAACCTCTCCTTCATCAGTAGCTTCACGGATGAAATGATGTTTAAGTGCAATATGTTTAGTTCTGCTATGAAAAATTGGATTCCTTACCATTGCTATACCTGATTTATCACCACAAAACAATGTTGTTGCTGTTGAGTAGCTAAACCAGCTGCAACATATTCAACTTCAACAAATGATTGAGCCACTCATTGTTGTTTCTTCGAACACCAAGCAAACACACCTGAACCAATAGAAAAGGCATAGCTTGAAATACTTTTCATATCTTTAACACATCCACCCTAATCATTATCACAAAATCCAATCAATTTCATCTAGGAAATTCTGTCAAATCTACAAACATTACATCAGGCCTTGTGTTAAATACAATAGATTCCCAACCAAACTTCTATAAAAAGTAACATCCACCTTCTTTCCTTTATCATCTTTCATTAACTTTTCATTCACCACTAAAGGTACCTCAACAGGTTGCAGGCAAACATTCTGGATTTTTTGAGAATTCTTTCTGCAAACTTCTTCTAACAAATGAAGACACCTCCATCATCTTGGTAAACCTTAATATTAAAAAAATTATGTAGCAGCCCCATATCATTCATCTCAAATGAACAAAGACACTTCACCACCAAGGCACACTTAGCCACGGTCGAACAAATCCCCTTCTCCTTCATCAACTTCAACTTATAAACCGTCAATTCAGGTTTGTTCTCCCGACTGTACACATGAAGAACAGTAGAAAAACTCATGACATCCGGTTCAATCCCTGTCTCACGCATTTCATCAAACACATTCTCTGCCAGAGTTGTCATCCTCTCAAACCTACTCTCCGGATGCGAGCCTGCACTCCTACAAATCCCATTTATTTAACATTAGCCTTAATCCCTCGCTCTCTCCCGTTTCCCTAAAAAAACTCTCTTAGCCATATCAATTCTAACAATCTTACACCGCCCATATATCAAAATGGTATACATTCTCACATTAGGAATAAACCTATGCTTCCTACTAAAAATCTCACACCCACTTTCACACATCCATATTTACACAAGGTATCAAGCAGAAAACAAAAAATGGGACTCGATCGTAGGCTCGTTCAGGCATAAAATTATTAAGACTTTTGGTAATTTCTCTATAAATCTGAGACTGTTATGTGATTGGGAAGAGAAATTCATGTTGTCCAAAATTGGATTCTTAAACTACCATTATGCATATATCAAAGTTTCTCAAATGGGTGCTCTTCCATCTAAATTGTAGCAGACGACTCGTAATCATAAAGATGGCATTGAACATCTAAGTATCTGAGCTAACTTGCACACACCTCGACTAATTCCCACAGGTCCTGAAATAACAAAACCCCAAACAAAATCTTGTACCTTGATGTTTGACATTGGATTAATTACACTTTGATAAAATATACAGTAGGCAGAGAGTACTTGCCCCAACCAAGAAATCATTGTATGTTGAAGATATATATATATATATCTTCTCAGTCTAGCCAATAAATAATATTCTTGCAACCTCCTTTTCGTTGCCTCCATTTGATTTAGTGGGAAAAAAAAAATCTATACATTCAATCCTCTTTCGAATTCCCCAGTTATATCATCCAGACTGATGACTCCTCTCTCTGTTGCTTTCTCCATCCTCAGCTCGATGAGCACTGAATTTAATTCACTAATCTGCTTCTGTAGTTTCGCTCCTTGGTCTGGTAACCTTAAAACGGTAACCTGTAAACAGAATACATTACAAAGCAAAACTGAGAACCAAGAAGCAATAGCACAGCCGGCTTGAAATGGTGCCCGAAGTAAAATAAAATTGAGATAGCATGGCAGGTTGAATCCATTTAACAAGAATAAATAATGCCTTCAACAGTTTGGGCTATTCATAGCATCATAAACAAATCTGGCTGCCTAAGCAAATAAAAGCACAACAACAGGTCAAAACTAGTCTTCATATTTTATTTATGAATTTTCAATATGGTTTGGATGGCAACTCTGAACCCCTTTAATGTTTGTAACTCAAGCAGTTTTATCTACCTTCTCACTTGTCTTTTAAATCATACCTTATTACCAAGTAATTGTGACAGCCGATTGATTCTCTCTAAGATTTCAGATTCTGTCAGTTTGCCCACACTATCTGGAGAAGAGGTTTTCTTGTTCAGATTTACATCCTTGGGATTGAAAGCACGAGCAGCCCTGTCAAGTGTCAACTCTTCAGAAACTAAATAACATGCACTAAGAACCTCTAAAAAATATTATGATTATTTGTTAAAGATAAATAATCGAACTTAAGGACCATACCCGTCAACATTGCGTTCAAGTGAATAGCTTGACGATGAATTCCCCACCACTGTGGATACTTTCTTCCTAAACCCACAAATAGAGTACCAAATCACACCATATTCAAAAAATAAGGAACGAGGATAGTGAATCCATATGCTTTGCATAACTGAAGTTTTCAAATGCAAATATAAGCTTATACTCCATAGGATTGAATCCACAATTACAATCAAGGGTAAAAAGAGTGAACAGTTCTATATTTATTTGAAATAATGATTTGAAATTTTTTTATATAATCAATGGAACTGGGAACCAATAGTATCGCTAAATAATGGCAGACCTATAATCACAATACAGAAACTCGCCGGTAGCTCCATAATTTGAACTACAAATTGTTTAGATTAGAATCAAGGGGGAATTCTGCAAACAACGAGGGGTTTTGAATTTTATGAAATGTTATTTTCATTTTATCTCAGCTCAAAATATGCAAGAACATCCTTCTTTTGCCCAATTCAATATGCACGATCAACACTTCGGTTATCCGTGCTGCAATGAGAAAGAGAGATGTATCAATTGACCCCATAATTACACCTAGAAAATTCCAAACTAAGGCCCATAGAGAAAAGTAGAAGCAAGTGCCACTAAAGTGTTTTAGAAGTCATGCACATAACTCTAAAACTGAAGCATCAAGAAAGTGGCAGTCCTTAAATGGGAAATAATAGAAAAGCACGTGAAACATCCAAAATGTGTTGAAAGCAGAAAAGTTCTTTGCATAGTTTAGTGGCCAAAGTTTAGAATGTAGAAGTGCATCTGCCTTGCCATTTAAGGATTTTCCAAACATTTCCACTTATTTTTCAACATGCAATATCCACAAACTCCACAGGCTGCCAATAAAAACAACAGATAAAAGAAAAAAAAAACGTAGTTTCACACAGGTATGGAGGAGACATTTTATGTCAAATATAAACACAATTACTGATATTTATAAACTCCTGCAATATCTGAATCTTTTGGGCAAATCCATTTGAAGTCCTTAGCAAATTTACCAATCCTAGATCTTATGATGTAGTCCGTTCTTGTTCACTGAATCTGAGTGAAAGAAATAAGCTTAGGGAAGAACCTAGGATTCCAAGCAGGATCAACCACAATCACACGATCTGCTTTTGTAAGTGTAAGACCAAGACCGCCAACCTGAGATGTTAGCAAAAATATAGGAGCACCATTTCCTTCTTGGAAGTCCTGAAATGGTTTTTTAGGGAAACAAAGAGTTTGAATAAATATTTCATTTATGAAAACTAAAATCTAATGGTTTTGACATTTTAGGAAACATACATCAACAATTTTTGCTCTATCAGTAACTTTCGTCGTACCATCTATGCGTAATAACTCATAACCATTGGACACCAGAGATTCCTATAACAGCAAAAAGATAGGTCATGTGTCACCTTCTGTAAAAGCCTAACACATTAAAGAAAAGTTATAAAAGAAACTTGCAAATTCTTGAATTTTACGACATAAATATTCTAGAAAACATAGTTTTGAGTAGGCCAGGGATTACTTTAAACATCAGCTATAAGGACAGAAAAGTATGTGTTCGTTATAAAATAAAATAAAAAAATAGATGATTTAACTAAAACATATTGCAAAAAAAGCAGCATCAGTGAAGAACTAAAGCAAACACAAATTATATGTTCATATTTTTAAAAGAAAATTTCATGCATAACTAATGATGCCAGAATATCTCAACTTTGAATTTGAATAGTCAGCTTTAATTAGATAGAACAGACATAAAAAAAATTATCAGCTTCCCCTACTGAATTGAAATATTTTGTCAGCTTCCATGTAACATAACATGTGCAACTTGAATTTATTGTCCATAGTAGAAAATACTTCATTAAACAAAATCCAAAGGTAACATGTGATATTACACACTGAAAGTGTCATCATAGTTTCCAAGTGATGGCACATAAACAATAAGACATGAGCAATAGACAGAAAAGAAGACAAAGCGCCAAGGCTCTTCCCAAGTTTGGAGATTTGCTGATCTTCTAGAAGTAATAACATATGCTTGTGATGATGCTGTTACTAAATTTTATCCAATGCCAAGGACTTATCCCACTTATTTGCGCATTTAAACCTTTAAGTTTTCTAATCCTATCAGCAACATTTGTGAAAATTCAGAAAATTAACCAATGACATATTGCATTCAAAGCAACGAAAAGCTCATGGTTTTAAACAAACCTCGATGAGATTAAGCATCTTACGAGTTTGAGAGAATATAAGAACATTGTGTCCCTCTGGAATTAAATTATCCTGTGGAAAAAATAAGCATATGCATTCAGCATGAATTATTAAAAACTAAATCAAAATCATCAACAGTAATTCTGAGACATCACTAACCAGTAGTGACAACACAAGAGATCTTGCAGGAGATGCTGTCATGCTTCTCTTGAAAGTCAGTTCTTTCAGCAACATCAGCAACATGCATGGCCAATTTTTCAGCCACAGCAACATCTTCAGGATTTAGCATGGACTCCATTCCCTCTAACAAATCTTCAGCCGCTCTTTTTGTCAAGAGAAGCGGGTGATCACATATTTTCTTCAATATCTACTCCAGGGAAAATGGTGATTGAATATGTAAGTGCAACCTAAATATCAAAGTGATAGAGAGCAGTATAATTCTTCAACAATATCTGAACTGGTCATTAAAACTTATTAATTAAAGCCCTCCCAAAAATCTTCCAAATATGAACCAAGAACAGAGAACTAATGGAAAGACCCAAATGAATCAAATAAATAGTATTTAAGAAGTAAAATTTGGAGCTTCTAAGAATATAATAATTGAAGAATTCCCCTTTAATGCAGTTTAAAATCAAAATTATCTTTGGATAGAATTAGTCGAGCAGCAGCTCAACTCAACTACAAATCAAACAAAAAAACTAGAGTTGAAGAGTAAAGCACCGTTAGTGCAGCCAATGGCGAGCCATCAAAAGCTGAGAGAACAATCTCGCTTCGCAAAAAGGCTTCATAAAGTTGCCACTGACAGAACAAGGGACGCAGTTGCTTGATTAATTGAATTTATGATATATGAACTGAACCAAAGATATGCAACCACACCACACCTGGCAAGCAGTTAGTCTAAGCCACACAATGATCTCATTCTTTCGGGAAAGTTTAGCAGTTGTGGCATCATCTTCCTTGAATACTTCATTCTTCATACGGTGCAAAAAGTAAGGTTGAATGCGTTCTCTTAGTTCCTGTAAAGTAAACAATACAGGGATATCATTAATTGACTTTTATATAATTATGAATTACATTCAACCACTTCAATAAGAAACAAGAACAAACAAGAGGCAGATACAAAAAGTCTAAAAGCATGACATTATAAGGTTTAATTGAATATATAAACTGGGTCCAGAAAACAGTCAGCTGAATATTTCTGAATATTAGATAATCTGTAATCTTTAATAACGTTAGAATGAACAAAGTTTGTTGCAAAATATGAAGTCCAACAGCCAGCCTTGCAACAAAAACGGAATAAATAAAATGTTAATACAAATTATCCTTGGCAATAAAATGTAATTCAAAATTTCAACTAACTTGTTTCTTCCGTGCGCAGCTCTAAATGTCCAGATAGTTCATATTTGATACCTGCAGCCAAATAAGAGGAGAGAAACACATCATCCTCTGCCTCTGCATGATTTTCCAACACAGCAGTCTCAGATTCACCAGATAATACATTATCCTTGGCAATGGCACCGGGTCTCCCAACTTTCTTGACCACCTTTTTTCCGGTCAAAACCACAAAATCATCTTCATCATCCTCTGATTCATCTCGAAGACTAAGCACCGAAGACCGTCCTACAGACCTCAATCTCTCATTGAACCCATCGGGTTCTTTTTCCTTCACTCTTTGAGTAACTTTCTTAGTTTTCTCCACCCTAGTTACATATCATCATGGTTAGACTCAATCTGCACATCACTTTCATCTTCTACAACATTGGACACAAAAGGTTTTCCCACAGGGACTAACTTTTCATCCACCCTTCCATATTCGTTCTTCTTTAGCCCTCAACTAACCTCATCATCAAATGACTCACTCAATAAATCACCCTCCTCATACTCATTCACAGCACTATCATCATCACCTCCACCGTTTTTAATAACATCCAATGAGGAATCAGATGGACTAGACGACAAAGAAAACAAAGACTCAGCACTTGCATATTCAACCACATGAACTTTCTTGACCACATTATTATTTTCAGGAACTCTCTTTTTCTCAATTGACAAAAGGTCAAGCCTTCAGGTCAAATCACTAAGAATATCTTTTATCTTATTAACACCCTTATTATTATCACTATCACCAACACTTTTAGACGGAATGGGTGAATCAAAATCGGCAATATCATCAAAACTAGAATCATCTTTCACTTCCTCTCTACTTGCATCATCCCCATCATCTCCAGAAGATACTTTGCAAAGTATCCGTCTTCCTTCAATCCTAACCTTCGTAGGCTTTTCTTCTTCTGAAAAAATAATTTCCCCATGTCAAAACCCAAAAACAAAATCAACACTTTTTAGCTGTCTCATCTAGGGGTTTGTTAATCAATTTAAATAGGATGAATATGGCAGTCAAATTAGGGATTTTACCAGGTGAAGAATCAAAATCAGTGATTCCACAGAATTTAGGGATATTATCATCCTCTGATTCTGCTTTGCAAATACGACGTCGTCCGTCGAACTTCACGTTGAATACGCTCTCTTCTTCTTCCTCTGTACACCAAACAAATCGATTCAAAATTTCAACACCCTAGAAACCATAACTCATAAAATTAAAACAAAAAAAAGGAGTTGGAGAGAGAGGGAGAGACTGAAGGACGTTACTGGCGGCGGCGGCGGTGGTTGTTTGGGAGGAGCAGAGAGATCTTGAAGGAGGCGATAATGGCGATCGTTCAGACTAACTGGTTTTCTGTGTGTGCCTTGTGAAAGATCCGCCATTTTTATTTTTTGGAGAGGGAGAGAGAGAAAGATTGCTAAGGGAGAAATGTGGCGTTTTAATGTAATGTAAAAAGAAAGAATCCGTTGGGTTTATTATAATTGAATTTGAATTGAATGGGTTTTCCCGCTGGCTTCTGTTTTTTTATATTTTTTTAAAAGTGTATTTATTTTAAAAAAAATAATATTTTTATGATTATGAAGTAATGATGTTAAAAATAAAATAAAAATTTAATATATTTTCAAATAAAAAATATTATGCATTATAATATTAAACACTCAATTTACTTGTTAGATATGTGGTCTGCATTACGCCACAAGCCAACTTATTTTTTCCAACAAAAAAAAAATGTTAACACGGTATAAATATTCTTAAAAAGAAAAAAACAATTTGAGATTTTAGTCATTAATTCGTTTGGGTTTAATAAACTTAGTTAATTTAATAATATGATTAGAAAAAAAAAAGATATCAACAACAAATAAAGCAAAACAAAAATCTCCAATAATTCATTACAAAATATGAATGTTTGTCTATATTATGAAATATATATTTTTATAATATTCTTAAAAGGTCATAATGATCTAATTTGTTATCAAAATAAAAATTAAATGAGAACATGATAATTACATAGAAAGAAAAAATAAATAAATTTTAATTTCAAGTAAATAAAATATTGACGGAAGAAACTTAAAAGAAAATAATTTTAAAAAACAAACAAAAAATTGACTTGAGTCTATATGAGCCAGCATATCAAATCTATAACTTAGTCATAAGAGCGAGATAACCCCGTGAAAAGTAAATTAAATAAAATTATGAAGCTTAATTCTCATACTAATCTAATATTGAAGGATAAAATTTAAAAAAAAAATAACAACAAAAAAGGCCCAAGTTAACCCTAGTAAACTTGATGAATTCATGATAACATGAGATCAGGATAATTTTATAGAAAAAAAGTTAGAAAAATAATAAATGTCAATCTCCAACTAACCCAATACTAAGGAACGAAACAAAAAAAAAACATAAAAAGACAAAAATAACTTGGCCTAAACTTCAAACCCCATGAAAGGATCATGAAACTAGATCACACCATAAAAAAGCAAACCTAAGAAAATAATAATGTCAAATTCATAACCAACCAAAATAATTAGGAAAGATAAAAAAAAAATTCAATAAATTTTTTTCAAAAAGAACAAAAATAGATTTAAAAATACCAAAATATTTTTTTTTATGCACTAGATTGTATTTATAATACATGAGTACTAGAGCATATGGGATTCAAAGTTCCAAATAAACTTGAAAAAAAAAATTAAATTTGATTAGAATTTAAAAAACAAATTTGAAAATAAATAACTAAAATTATCATGATGATCTATTTTCAAACTAAATATTAGGAGAAATGGACAAAAATATATTATAGTCCATAGTTTTTCACTACTTGATAAATCACTTTTTCAATCAAAAAATTAGTCACCGATCTTTTAATTTCAAAATTTAACCCTTTTAAAAATTAAATTAAATTAAAAATAAATGGGTTCAAATTAGGTTATGACAATTAAAAAAACAAAAACACCCTTGAATGTAAGCCTTATAAATTTTTTAATCCAAGGGTATAAGAGTCTTTTCACTGTGCATTATAAAATAAAAAAATGTTATTTTCCCCTTTAAATTTTAAAATGCCAAATGAACCATTATAAAATTATCGAATTACTTCAATAGAATGGTTTTTTTTTTTCTTGAAGGGAAAAATAGGTGTTTCACTCCAAAGTTTGAAAATGTCTCCCATTCCCTCTACCTTTTTACTTTGATTCCTTGTTTTTCAATCTCATCCTTCCCTAATAAATTAGTCTAAATTGATTTATAATTTAGTTCAATAAAT
>Ga0325411_1006666_pt1 | contig 12657 bp, 10 predicted proteins | sample PopdelMetagenome_13_FD_206181 | JGI IMG/M metagenome (GOLD analysis project Ga0325411, IMG submission 206181) | Populus deltoides microbial communities from Bellville, Georgia, United States - Xylem-PdIQD-R4 | ecosystem: Host-associated > Plants > Phyllosphere > Stem > Wood/Secondary xylem... | reverse complement strand
TTTTTTTTTTTTTTTGAAAAAGTTAGAGGCGCATGGATAACGGCGGATTTTGGATGGCGTCGTCTTATGGCTGAGAGTTAATTTAATTCCAAGGTGGCGAAGGAAGAAGGAAGAGAATAAGGTTTTTTCATTAGATGCTTTTTAGTTAGTTTACTCATTTTCCCTTTTATAATTGTCAAGGAGACTTCACAGTTTGAACCAACGCTCTATTTACACATATTCTTACTTAGATCAACAAAAATGATGCGTAACCTTTTGATTTTCCTACAAACAGTGCACATCCAGCATTCCACGGTAAATCATGCCTTCCAAGCTGATTTGAGAATTTTTTTTTTTTTATCATAAAGTAGTTTCTTCTACTGATGAATTTTATTAGTATTATCAGTGGGGTCATAAAAATATACACCAATATCATTTTGTTGGAAGGAACTTGTAAGTTTATGGAGCTTCTCTTAGCTAGTATAGATACCAGTGCTTGAAAGCAATACAAGTTCAACACAGGCTTGGTTCCTGGGTACTATATATTTTCACGGTCAATTGATCTTTTCTCTGACTTTTTTAATAATGCTTTAAATATCTCACCTTTTTCTTTTCCAATTTAATGGTATGAAGTCTGTTGGAAATCGAGTTGGAGTTTCAGAAACATTTTTGATGCGGATGGCACATGGAGCATATATTTTCAATTTACATAATAAACAGATCAATAGATAATACGAAAGGCTCGTGTGCCAGCAAGTATGAAAACTGATCTGGGGTTATGAACAAAAGTGTGACTTCAGATTAACAGACAATTAGGGCGAGCAAAAGATCGATTTCATGTTGCTCTGATCATCTTGTCAAGACTTGTGCAGGTGTTTCATCCTTTTCCTTTCTTTCCTTCAATCTGATTAGTAACAGTACTGACTTAGCGAACCAAATATAGTCTTCTATATCCACATCTTTTTGAGTACATCTATCTTTCGTGTGCGTTGGCATAAAATTAATACTACGTACGTGTACATTGCATGCATTACGAATATGCATTCTTGGCTACGTTTTTCATCCAGAAAAAGTATATTTATCCAGTAGTCTGCTTAGTTTTTCTCATGGTTACCTGGATATCATACCTAATATTTCTTTATCATGCATGGGTTGTGGTTGCTTTTGCTTTCTAATAAATGCTGTTTCTTCTTCTTCTTTTTTCCCCGTTTCCCTGCTTTGTTGAATAAACATTATTTGAATTCTGGCATAAAGGAAGCACCGATACCCAAGGTTTGTGAAACTTTTAAAGTTGCTAGAGGCATGGTTCAATCCTTACAAGAAAATGCTGGAAGGTTTGCATCTGTGGTTTTGTGAAATACTTGGATGCCATGATCTCGAGGACCTGGTTGTGAAGTTCCAAAATTGTGTTTCATTTGGAGTGAGCAGAGATTGTGGAGCTGGCTAATATTCCAGTCTCTATATGTTAAGGAAATTGATTCCTCAACACAAAGTCATAATATTTATGTGTCATTTTGTTGATGTTTCAAAGTTCCTGGTTAATACTCCAGAGATAACCATTATTTTCATTATTTCATTTGTAAGGTTCTTGAGCAAGGACACTCTATAAAGCAGGGTTGCGTACACCTCAAGCTATTGCTGAAGCATCTATTCCCGAAATAGGCAAAGCACTTATTGAATCTTCATCATGGACTGCACAAGGTGAGCTTAGAAATTTCAGTACATTACCTCTTATGTGATGTTTTTTCTGTAGAAGATGCATCTATCTTTAGTCTTGCTTAAATGTCCTAACCAAAGACTTCCCTTAGTGTAAGCTACATGTGATTTCTGCTTTTATCTGAGATAATTTTGTGACTGATACAGAATTTATTTATCACATATTTTTTTCCTACTTTGAGAGGTTCATACCTTTTATGTTGGGAAGAAAGAATCACAGTTATATGACCATCATGCCAAGCGACAACAAATTCTAGAATATTCTTGCATGCTTTAGGCTTATTAATTAATAACTGACGGGTTTCTTAGATAGGAAAACTGTATGTTTCTTGATGGTGTATAAGAAACAAATTCTTGGTTCAGATTGTGTGAATGTTTGTTTTCAGAGTTTGTGGTTGTATATTCAGCATAGGTTTGTGGGTTTAGGATTTTATGGTTTAACATGTAGTTTTTAGGTTTTGGTGCCTAGAATTTTGGGGGTAAGGTTTCATTCTTAGTCGTCATTCACCCATGGATTTCTGATCTAAAGCTACGTCCCTCATGCTTAATATCATACTTGTAATGGAACTTTTCTGACATGTACCATAATGTGCCTAATACATGCCTTCTAATAGAGAATGTGTGTCCTACTGGCCTGCCTTCTGTAATTGTTGTCTCTGCTGTGTAGCATGCATTTATAGATGCATTTATCAAATATTTGGATTTATTGTGACTTAGACAAGTTGACGAAATGGCTGCAGAGGGTCACAAAGACGCATGCAATAGGGAATTGCAAAGAAAATCAAGAATGGTGCGCACAAAATTGTAATGGACAAAGCAGAAGAGGCAGGGGTTTTTGGTTTCGCAGCTTTCAAATCACTCGGATTCAATGTTACTGCAGTTTTCTCCGCCTTTATTATCCAACGCTCCTGAAAATCTTGTTGAGCAAGGAACTGCAGGTACCTTGTTTGGGGATGATTCCAATATTGTTTTGCATGTGGACCAAAGAGATCACACTTCATCCGCGCTGTTCATAGAAGGTAGTAAGAATTCTGGTGAAGTTACTCTGGGAACTGGATAAGACAAATTAACAAACACAGTCAGCGTTGGATTGGTAATTGCTGCAGAAGGAAGCTCAAATGGTCCGATTCAATTCAACGCTGGTGCTGAAAATTCTACAGTACCCTGTCCAATAGGACAGAATGGCAATCATAAGAATAATGCAGAGGCACAATCCTCTCTGTCCAATTAGGACAGAATGATGATGGAACTGAGATCAATGACAGGATCATTGATACCAGAATGCAGGAGCAATGTAGTAGAGAAAATTTAAGTAGGAATAATATGGACAGTGCTTGTGAGAAGGGTCCTATTAATGCAAGCAATATTTCAGGTGGATTTGATTCTTTGTTATATCTCTGGCATGCTACCCGAGAATTCCATTTGACATCCACTACAACAAGTGATCGGAAGTAAAATCTGTCACCTCATTTGAAATACATGGTATTGCCATCTGCTGGGAAAATTCTCCTGTGCACCCCATCAATCTTCCTAAGGATCTACTGTGGTCTCATAATCGAAGGAACCAATACTGACCCACCTGAGAATTGGTTGGAGATAGTTCGACAGAGATGGAACAAAATTGGAGAAATAATGGGAAAGGGAGGTGTTCCAAAATTTATGTGTAATTTGAAAGTTCAACTTCAGGTACTCAATGGTGCTGTTGTTTCCATTCAGAGATATGGTCTTTCAAGGAAAGTCTCCATTCCTGAACTCATAGACAGTTTGCACTTAATGTTGTCCCCTATTAATATTAAAGAAACAATCTACATGTGCATTGTGGCATGGATTCTTTGGCCTGATGAGGAGAGAAGCTTCAATCTGAATTTGGAGAAGGTAATGTTAACTGGTTGTATTTAACAGCGTGAATCCAAATATTAGCATATGTAGACTGTCTTTGAAAGGGGACGTTTCTTTTTCTTTTTACAGTTAGCTACTTCGTCTTGTGTTCTTTCCTGTTCCACTGAAGTATTTTTAATGGTGAAAAGGCAATGAAACTCTAAATTCCTTGTTAATTATGCATCACTTCAAACTGGTTTATTATTGTTATGATGATGCAAGAAGTCAAGGGAAGGTTATCTAGTGAGGCGGTGGCAGCTGCTATTCGGAATGGCAGGTGGAAAAATCAGATGTGAAGAGTTGCTCATAATGGTTGCTGTCGGCCGTGTTGCAAAAACACGAGCCCTTTGTTTTGGTCTTTGAAGTTTCTGACTTCTGAGGGACTCGTTGAAGCTCTCAAGAACATTGAAATCCTGCATCCTGCTGGTAAATATTCTGTTGCTTTCAGCTATACTTCCTTAAATGTAATCTTTGTTTCTTGGTATTGAAACTTCACATGAGGTTCCAATAAAATTCAGAGGGTAATATCTTGAGCTTCATCTTGCTTATTTTCATGGAATTGATGGGATGGTAACACAGGATCATCTGGTAGGGATTCCAAAGCATCGAGCTCAGAAATCAACCATGTTGTCAGGGAGCTTGCAACGTATTTTGAAGCTCCACCTAAGGACCCAGCCCTGGATTCGTGGTTCCATTCCATACTAAATTCCTTCAATTGTTTTGTAAAGTAAAAGTTGCAATCTAATTGTTTAATTAGAGACTGCTAACATCTAATGTTTTCTGGGATGTTTTCATCATGATAGACGCAAGATGGACTGAAAGGCCTGAAGATTCTGTCAACTCAGTTGAGCGAGATCAGACCAAGAGGTTGGCTATGGAATTCTGTATGGAATGGGTGCTAACAATCTTGCTAAACAACTGGTTTGTAGCTCTGATGAAGCTCCAGGGAAAAAATAAAAGCTTCAAAAGTTATTTTCCTGGTGTTGCTTCCTGGCTCCAAGAAGCAGTTGCATCTTGCTGTCGAAAAGAGTAAGGGTATTGAATTTCTTTCTTATTATTTTTTATAGAGTTTTACTAGAGAGATGGAAAAGAATGATACACAATGAGAATAAGACACCCACCCGAACAGCAAAAAGAAACAACTCTAGCTCAAAATAATAAAGGTCTCCATTCCCTTGGCACAACTGCTAAAGAAGTGCCTCTAAAAGCCCCTGCAGCATTTCTTACCATGCCTTGGCGAGCATCAGCACTGCCTATTTTCTTACAAAAACAAAGGCTTTGATTATAGTTGTTTGACACTTAATTTTTCAAATTTGATTTGTTTTTTCACACAAATTTCCACACTATTTTGACTCTTCCGCTGATCAGTATTGCATCAAGTCTTTGACACTAGTGTTAAAGTAATTAAGATGAAACATAAAAGGAGGCTAGAATTCTGAATAATATGTTTATCATGATTGCTTAAGTTAATCTAAATACAAAGAAATTATATATAGGTTAAACTGAAAATACTATTCTACCCTTAATAAATAAAACTAGATAAATATTACTTAACAACTAGTACATGTGGATGATCTTTGTCATTACAGGGAATAATCCATCATTTGTGCTGTTATTCAGCAGCTAGGTGTCCTATTCTCTATCAAAGACGTGGGTTCACTTCATTATTTCTTGGGTATTGAAGTGATCCTCAATCCAGTAGGGTTATTTTTTTCCCAATCCAATAACTTAAACTGTTAGGTGAGGTCCTAAGATATGATTTATATTACTCTCTAACACATCCCCTGTCACAACCCGATTCCGGGATCCATGACCGGCACATAGACAGGGTTCCCCTCCAAGGTTCTATACCTATGCGAACCCAAACTTACATACAAACTTATTTATTAAATGACTCAATCAGAGTTCAACGCAGCAGTAACAACAAAACTAACTTCATAATATAATTTAATTGTCTTAATACAAGAGTTAATATAATTTTGTAGTTGTGGAGCACTAACTAGACATAAAGAAAAGGTACAAATTTCGACAAAAGAGTAGGTTCTGAAGGTTTAACAAAAGTGACCTGCTAACAAGCTATAAACCTGAAAAGATAAATAATGAGAGGGTGAGTTCAACAACTCAGTGAGTAGATAACGTTCAATATACACACACACGAGGTAATACAACAATGAGAAATATATATACAATTATGGCTCTATGTTCTTATAGAAAGGTTTCTCAAATAGGCCATAACAAGAATATCACAAGGTAAAGCTTGTCAGAAAATCAAAATGCAATGAGCATGAGGCTCCGTATAGTGGGATGATCAGTCTACACAAGTTGGTGACTCCCCTGACCAACTAGGGTTCAAATACGATGTGCACAAAGACTAACACTACCTTGTTAGCATAGGTATTCTGACTGGCATACCATAGGTTCATAATCATAATCAAACAGACATATTCATATCTCAAGACTCAACTCATGACATCAATCAAATAAGTAGCTATCAATTCAGAAGTCAATTCAAAATATATACTGGTTCATATCAAGAATTCAGATTCAACAATTGATCATGTTTTATCATAACAAGGATAATAATTAACATATATATATATATATATATATATATTATCAAGAAGCATGATCCAATTTGTCATAACCCAATTCTGGGTTATTCCCCAAAAATTCACTTTTTTTCAAAATAAAAATAAAAAAATAAAATAAAGGCTGGCAATGTGGAGAATGCAGGCCGGAAAATCAAGCTGCAATTTTTTGAGGTGATTCAAGGCCTAATTGTATCTCATTATGCCCAAAAATGGAGAAAAAAAATGCAAATTCAAGGTAATTAAATGATTATTGGATGAATTTGCATAAAAATTAAGTCCAATGACATAATTAAATTTTTAAAAGACCAATTTCATTTAATCATGGGCCAAATTAAATTTTAATTATGTTTAAGAATTAATTTGGGTCCAATTGAAGGATTTAATTAAGTGTAAGGACTTAATTATACTTTAAATGGATCAAATTAATTTTATTTCGGGCTTAATTGGTGAAAAATTAAGTTTGGGAGCCTAATTTAGGCTTAATTGAGAAGATTGAAATTTTAAAAGACCAAATTTAATTTTTATCAAGTTAATTGATTGAAATTAAGGGTCAAATTGCAAGAAAATTGAAGTTTTAGAGTCAATTAGGGGTTAAATTGAAGAAATTGACAGTCAAGGACGTTTCCGTAAAAGACGCCAAACTATAGGGGTGAAATTGACAAAAAACCGGGGGTGAAATTGAAGAAATTGAAAGTTTAATGGCCAATTGGGGGTTAAATTGACAAAATCCGAGACCAAGGATCATATTGTAAAAGGCGCATAACTTCAGGGCTGCAATTGAAATTCATCAGAGGGCTTAATTGCAAAAGTTTAGGGTTAATTAGGGGTTCTATTGAAAGCAATTGAAAGATGGAGGACTGAAATGAACTTTGGCCAAAAACAGAACTCAGCACTGTTCATTATCTTCTTCATTTTTTTTCTGAAAAGGCTGGTCCGGTTACCTACTTTGCAGGTGCATTTAATGCACCTAACGCCCACAAAATTTAACCAAACTTGCACGAAAATGATCCTCTGCATTTCCTCTACAGATCTATGTGAATAGTCCAGTCTGAATGACAACCCATCGGTGCTGGAACCGGCCTAAACATGCCAACTCAGGCATCCTGCAGCTGCAGATTTGACAATTTAACAGGGCACCATCCCTATTTTGAGCCAACGGTTGGGATCTTTTCCATCTGAATCAATGGCTGAAATTTTCCCTCAGTGTAGACGAGATTACCCTCTTCCACCGCCTATAAATAGAGGCGGGTTTGATGGCCTGGAGGAGGAGAAAATCGAGTCCAAAATAAGCCAAAAAATCAGCTTCTCCCCTGTTTTTCTTCCAGCCAACGTTCTCTCTTCTCTCTCTCTCTCTCTCTCTCTCTCTCCAGCTGCTTCTTCAGCCCTTGAAGACCCCACAGAAACATTCCTCCTCCACTAACAGACGGCGTCTCAGCCTCCCCACGAACCCAAATCCTCTCTGCAGATTCTCTTCTTCTGCATCTTTTTCTTTCTTCCTTCGCCACAAGCAACCAACACTGCCACCATTCCTACCCCGACCACCAGCTCCACCGCAGGTAGTCAACACAACTACCAACCGACCACTAAGCAGCCACCGTGACTCTTTCTCTCTTCTCCATCCGACCTTTCTCTCTCCTCTGCAAACTTCTTCATCCTGCGCAGTAGCAACTCCGGCGGCCAAGCTCTCCATTAACGCCGCCACCAGCACGACCACAGGCCCTTATCGCCTCAGGTGGTTCTCCGTCCCTGTTGCCCACTACTGCTGTCATTGCATGCAGAATGAATTCTGCATTCAGCGACCAAAATAATTAACTTAGCTTTGGGCCAGGCCAGTTTTGGCCCAGCTCAAATCGCTGGGCTGGATCCGGCTCGACCCCCTTTTCAAAAAAATTCCAAAAAAAATTCAAAAATCCTTTGAAAAAAATTGTGATTTTCTCACATATTTTTCTACCAATTTTGCATAATATCGGGTTGTATATTTACACTGTAAAATACAAATCCAATATTAAAATACCCAGTTTTCTCTGAAATATTAAAAAAAATTCAAAACATTTTCAAAAAAAATCTCAAAAAAACTTTTAAATCAATTTCCCTTTAAAAAAAAAATTATTTTCATGTATACGGCCAAATCCTAAATTTTTTCCAAGCATATTTTTCATAAAAAAATTGCATCCTTTTCATGTTAAAATAATAATAATAAAAAATAGATATCATAACCAGTTTATGATTATCCATTAGGATTTGGCCAACATGTCAAAAATCTTTTTCCAATTTTTTTAGGATCCAGATGTAGACTTTGATATTTGTGGGGTGTAAAATTACACGATAAAGTACACCCTCGGGTATTAAATATACAAGGTATAAAAATGCGATGCTAATATTCAGACTTTAGAATGATTAGGATTTAACCCAATAAAGTAGAGACTTTCTCATGAAAATAGATCTGTCTTGAACCCTAGAAACGACCAATGAATAGAAACCTTACTTAGAAAAAACAATCAAACAACAATGCAGCTTACCTTATGTAGGGTGCACTGGGGGTGATGCATCTTCTCCTTGCACAACCAGTCCCTTACTCAGACTCTCGCAGACCATAGGTTCTTAGTGACCATAATACTAGGTGGCGACTCCTAAACATTAATCATAATTTTATGATTAAATCCAAAAACCCTTCCCAACACACAACACCTCACATCAGGAGGCACGAGAGAGAGCCTCCGCCGTCACCAGACGTCGCCCCCGCGATACAATTCATATTAACAAATCAAATATTTATAATATTTCTCATGCATATGAAAAATTATCCACTCACCTAACTCGAAAGCAAACAGCACTTAAAAGCAGATACCGAAGGAAATCCTACTAATGTCCCGCCGGTAGAATATTATGATTATCTAAATACAAAGGAGACATATTCAAAAACGACTTGAAAAAACATATAACCTGTTTAATATACTTAACTAAGGGTCTATTCCATAACCCTATATATTTTTAAACTAAACTAGTCATTTTACCTAACAACCAAAAAATTAAACGGTTTTCCCGAAATCTAATCCATAATAAAAAAAATAAGACTTGATAATAATTCACTAAATAACCCTCAATTATTCATCAAACCAACCTGAAAAAGCTAATATTACATCTAGGGATCAATCTGAAATTTTATCCTATTTTTAGGGTCAAATTGTAAATTAGTTAATTTGGAGGACCAAACTAAAATTGTCATAAATCCATGACTATACTGAAATTCTGACCATAATTAATCCTCAATTCTGTCCAGAATATCTCATTATGCTCCAGGGACCATTCTGAAATTTATCAAATTTTTAGGGTCAAATGGTAATTTTTGTCAAATTAGAGGACCAAATTAAAAGTGTTAAAAATTCATAAGTATACTGAAATTCTGCCCATAATTCATCTTTTATTCTATCCAGAATCTCGGAATATGCTCCAGGGACCAACCTGTAATTTTTTCAAAGTTTGGGGACTAAACTGTAATTTTCACAAATTGAGGGACCGAACCGAAATTTTTGTCATCTTCAACCTCAAACCCATAATTTCAACAGAAAACCTACTGTTCTTTCCAGATTTCTAACTTAAAATTCACCATTTACACAAATCATAATTCAAAATCATCATCTTTACCTTTAATCTTCCATAATCAACTAAATAATCCATTACCCATAACAATCAACCCGTACCATTCAAATTAATTCATCAATCAAATCCAAAACACAATCTTCAAAACCCTAACATTCAACAAAAAATTAATTTAAAGGTAAAAGAACACACATTTATACATTTATAAACCTAAATCTTACATTTAAACTTGTTTTCTCCAAATCTCTTCTTTTTCCCTCTTTTCTCTTCTTCTTCTTCTTCTTCCCTTCTCTCTCACGGTTTGCTCTCAAGAACACAACTTTCTCTTTTTGTTTTTTTTCTTCCTATTTATATTTATCAACTATTCTTCATTTACCACAATACCCCTCATTTAATTATACTTACTTCTAAGCCTCCAAGGGCTTGAATACCTTTTTCTACTAATTTATTTTCAAAACATCACAGTCCCTCAAGTGAGATTCGAACTCGTGACCGCTTGGTCATCAAAACTTGATACCAAATTAAAGAATCATCTCAATCCAATAGCTTAAACTGTTAGGTGAGGTTTTAAGATATGATTTATATTACTCTCTAACAGTCTTCACTTGATTTATTTTAGTTCTGTTCTATCTTGTTCTATCTCTTACTTTGTTTGTAAGTGGTAAAGATTTTACATAATTCTATAGTCCTTTCGGATGCATTTATTGTCATTTTCTTTATTTGTAAATATTATTTGGCTCTATCTGTTCTTCTATTGCTATAGTCTTGGCGTCAAAAGTTCCTTCTGCTGTCTTTCTATTTGACAGTGTGCAAAGACAAACCTTTTCAAATCCAAGAGGGGTGTAGCTCTGTATTTAAAGTAACTTGAGAATATTATGCATGGCATTCAAGTTTTCCTCTTGTTCTTTAAGAGTTAATTATCAGAATACACACACACACACACACATATTACTTTAAGATTTATACACTGGTAATTCAGATATGTGGAGACCATCAAGGGAAGAAAGTGATTCTTGTCAAAAACAAAATTTGCAAACAGTGAAGAAAAATCAAAAGCTCAGAGACAAGCAGTTAATTAAATATGTCGGGTATAATGATTTTTTTGGATGGTTTAGGACAGCATGAACTAATAATAGTTTTGTCCTGATAGCGGCCTCTTACAGGGTTCTGCTGCTGATATCATCAAGAGTCCAATGATAAATATACGCTCTCTGATTGTTGAAGGAGTTGATTGCTGAAAGGTCAGTGAGTGTTGAATTCTTTAGCAGGTTACTTTAGATAACTGCTTCAATTTCTTTAGTTTTTTTTTTTAAATTTTCCGACAATTCCAATATCTGAGGAAGTATATATAATAATTGCTTGGACATTGGAATTCTGACCTATGCGTTTGGTTTGGTCTGTGATCTGCCAATGCAGCAAGGTTCGTATTTAAATCTGAACTTCAAGTTTCAGTATTGTTTGAGAAAGTTGATAAGAATCTTGGTGGTAACTATTCAGGTATATGACGAGCCAGTGGAAGTTGATCCCTCCGTGATCAACAAAGCTGCATTGCTGATACAAATGAGCATGGAAAACGCTGCTGCCCTTCTAGGTATATGCTCAATACTTCCTTTATCTTGACATCTTAATAATGTAATTAACTATAATTTTACTACATTCATTTCAGTTCCTTTGTAAGTCAAACTAAAAGTTGCAAGCACTTGCGGTTTTGATTGTTGGCAATTTGGACACATTCATTTCAGTTCCTTTGCAAGTCAAACTACAGTGGTCCAAATTGCCAAAAAGGCAATAAATTTTACTACATTTATAGCCTTTTTGTGCTGATCAACACGTAAATGAAGTTCTTATGCCTGATTCCTGAAGAAAGAGTTGTTGTTTTGATTGAAAAGAAAACAGTTGCACAGTAGTAGAGGTGAAGATTGTTGGCAATTTGGACCACTGTATGTAATGTGGCAATATTTCAATTGGTTAACAACATTTTGTTTTATAAGCTGGAAGATATACTTTCAAATCTTCTGATTAAAGTATAATTTTATGCAGAGCTTCCAGCTTCTATATTCACGCTAAGCAACATGTTCCCCAAGCCGATGAAAAATTTTATGTGCGACACTTGAATTGCAGTTTTGCAAGAAGTCTTGACCTGACATCATCCGGAAGGTTGAAAGAAGAAATCACAGAGGTGCTAAGGAACTGCTTCTCTGAGGTGGACAAGCTACTAGGATCACTATATATATCACCCGCGTATTTCACTAGAGAGGATCATGCATGAATTCTTTTAGCACAAAGACTCACAGAGTCCTTCGTTCAGCTAGCCTTTAACATATGAGTTCTAATGATTGTTTGTTTTCATAGTTTGGCTGCTGATCCTGCAAGTGCTAGGAAAACTTGAGCCCATAGCTATTCCAAGTTCCAATATGCCTCATGCCAAGCAATTGCTAAAGTACTCGTTGATGTTGGAAAAAGAAGGTATGTATTGGTACAAGGACGCAGAATTAGTTGAGATAAGCATGTATTGCAGATGAGCTGCATTTTATTTGGCTTCTGGCCATATTGTACCTCAGTCTCCATGCTTTTTGGAAATATTATACAGTTCTTGGCACACCTTATTTCCATACCACGACTTTTTTGCAGCTTATTTTTTATGCTTACCATCTGTATTTTAAAAGTAGTGCTTATATGTTCTTAGCTGGTTTGAATAGGAGTTTGGATGAGGTTCGATGGCGTATTCCTAGCAGGAATCTACTGCTATCTATTTGAGAAGTTTTTTTCTTTCTAAAGTCAAGCATGACAAGAAGTGTTGTTTTTAACCATGGCATAGGAAGGAACCATGATGGACATAAGAAACCATGATGTGAGCATTTAAAAACACTACAAGATTTAACAGTTTTACCGA
>Ga0325411_1006665_pt1 | contig 12657 bp, 8 predicted proteins | sample PopdelMetagenome_13_FD_206181 | JGI IMG/M metagenome (GOLD analysis project Ga0325411, IMG submission 206181) | Populus deltoides microbial communities from Bellville, Georgia, United States - Xylem-PdIQD-R4 | ecosystem: Host-associated > Plants > Phyllosphere > Stem > Wood/Secondary xylem... | reverse complement strand
AAAGCTAGGAAAAGCGAAGGAGAGAAAGCTGTAGAGGTATACTTGGTGTACATTACATCTCTTCTTCAACCTTGTTTTATATATATTATTTTTTGAAATCAAAACTAATCTAGAATTAATTCTAGTAATTAATAAAATTAACTTCTACCATTTTATCTCAATTACAATCTATAAAAATAAAAATAAAAAACTTAACAATTTTTTACTTAAAACTAGATGTTTTTCTTTTGAAAATAACCTATTAAAGAAGAGGAAGATTATTGACTAGCTGTTTATTCATGAGCTGACTAAATAAAAATGAACTAACAAAAAATAATTTTTTATAGACCGAAAAAATTATTTTAGAATCTAAGACTTTGAACTTGGGCTCCAGCTAAACATGTGTGACTTGAATCCAAAACTCACTTCACCTAAAACCTCTTTACTTTAAAAGTTTTGGTGCCTTGTAAATCTATATATAATTTTTTTAACTTTCTACTGTATAAACTTTTTCACAATACATATCAAGAAAAAATTCTTTGAGATTAACTTTTCAATCACTCAATTTCTTCTCATCATGTTAATATTTCCTCTTAAAATATTTTTGTTGAAGAATAATTTTCAATAAAATTTTAAATTTACAGGTGACTAAACTCTATTTTTAACTTGAACTAAAAAAATATCAATTGACCATATTTAACAAAAAAAAATCTAACAACATAATCACATGACAACAAGCACATTGAAGCTTTAAAAATTGATGAGAAAGCATTGTGAGTGTATTTTAAAAAAGAAAAAAAATTAACAGCTTCATATCATAGAAAGAGAACAGAAATAAATATCGACCATCAATCCCCAGGAATCCAAACAATGAAAGATAAAATCAAGAAAAAAAATTAATGAACAAAAAAATGTCAAAAATAATACCAGCAAACCCAGTGATTAAATTGAAAAACAAATTAAGATTATGGATATAATGATGAAATCAAAAACAAATTAAAATTTGATAAAGATACCAAAAATAAAAATTTAAAACCAAAACATTAATGGCTAAAACCTAAAATACCATCAAATGTTGGACTGAAGGGCCAAATTGAAAATTTTTAAGGCCACAACTTCACAAAAGAATCCAAAATAAAAATAAAAATCAAGTGAGTGAGGACAACATTCGAAAGAAGGAAAACAATTTAAAAAATCAAAATACATCATATGATGCTCAAAATGTTCAAACCGTCGGGTTGACTCGTGACCTAGGGGACTTAGGGTTTAGGCCGGCCTGGGTCTCAAAAGTAATTGGAAAAAAGCACAAAAAATATGTGATGCTTATATTTAATTCAAAAGCAAAAATCCTCATAAAAACACTGAATTGAACAAAACCCAAAAAAAAGCTCTAAGTAACACGTGTTTTTCTTTAAAATGAATGGAAAATCTCATAAGAATTAAAAAAAAAAAAGAAGTAAGAAAATGTATGAGGATTAAACCAAAAAAATGAGCAAACAAAGAGGAAAAAATATTGGTAAATTTGGGTGAACCTTTTAAGTCCAAGTCAATCTCCTAAAATCATAAACCATTAAATTCCAAAGCTAAGCTCAAGTAAAAAGTTTCATATAAAGCAAATTCAATGTTGAAAGGTGAGATAAATTAATTTAATTAAAAAAGTTCTTGTTAAAAGAGCGAGATCTAACAAAGAGCACAAAAAACCAAGGTAATACCAAGCCAATTTAATGTTGAAAATAAAATAAATTAATTTAATCTAATTAAAAAAAATTCTTCTGAAAAAAGGTAGATCCAGCAAAGACCATAAAACAAACTTGAGGCAATCCATGTTACTCTCAAAAAATCAGAAAAGTCCACTCAAAAGTGGATAACAAATACTGGATGATCAAACAAAAAAACCCAAGCTAACTCAACTTTACTTTAATATTGCAAACTGAGACATGAGATGAAGATAACCTCACAAAAAAAATTAGAACAAATCACGAAGCTCCACGCCCAATAAGTTTATGTCAAATGATGAAAATGAAAAACAAATCAGTTTTTAAAAAGAATTTTAAAAAATATTAAACTTAAATCGGGTTAATCATCGAACTGATGGACCGGGTAATGATTGTAGAACATAAACACGAAAAAATAACAAAGCAAAATTCTTAAACATAAAAAATTTGAAAAAAATAAAAAAATAAAAACAATGAGAACTAAATCATGCACAAAAAATAATTGAAAGAAAATAAATGAAGGAAAGGATTAAAAAAAGAGCAATAAAACAATGAAAACCAAAATTGAAAACAAAACAAAATTAAATTAAATTAAATTCTTAACGACGAAATGAAAAACAATTAATGCAAAGGATAAAGAAATAGCAGTAAAAAGAATGAGGATCAAATTGGATACAAATTTTCTATGAAATAAAATGCATAGGGATGAAATTAGAACAAAAACAAAATTCAAGAAGCTTTAAAATGAAAACAAATAGAAATCAAAAGAATGAGGATCAAATTTAAAACAAATACAAACCGGAGGATATATTTGAATTTTTAAAGGCCTAACACGAAAACCAATGCATAGGAGAGAGAGGAAAAAAAGGGAGGAAAAAAAACTCAATCGTCGCTGAACCACCACTGACCAGGCCAAACGCATTACACCAATAACTGCATCATCACTTGACACGGCAGTCAGTACATTTTGGCCATTGTAATACGTCCCACACGCCACCTATTTGGCAGGGGAATGATGATGTATTAATTTATTAATATTTTAATAATTAGAATTATTAAAAAATGCCCTTCATTGCCATGTTTAGATTTTTTAAAGTCAACGGCTAGACATGTTATTTTACTGTAAAAAATAAATAAAGACAAAAAAAACCCTATTTGTAAAGCCAAAAGTTTTTAGCTTTTAAGGGTATCATCGTCCTTTAACTTTGCAAATAAAATGAAAAATACATAGAAGCCCCTAGACAAAAGGCCTATTTTTTTAGCTTTCAAATGCAACGAAGTAATTTCATTGTATATAAAAAATATAAATTTACTAAATTGACCCCGATCAATTGACAAATAACATCTTGATCCACCAGAAAAGACAACTCTAACCTCGAAGCCAAGGCAATTTTTCAATGCATTGAAGGACAAAATAGTTAATACATTGCTTGAATCCACAGTGTTTCTACTCACATGCTACAGGAAAAAGCTAAGTCCTTTTAGTTTTTTTTTGTAATGATTTAGAATTGAGTCATTGTTACTAGTTGTATATGGCACGTACAAATAAGCTCTTACTGAAGTATTTCCTCCCTGTTAAGAATGAATTGGAAAGGACATTGTTGTTACCTATTTTTGACAACACATAAAAAATATGTATTAATAAAAAATAAAAAAATACAAGAGGACATACATGAAGAAAGCCTAGATGATTGTTAAAGATTGGTGGTGGGGGACCAATATGACAAGTGGAAAAGTTGGAGGACTAAAATGTATAAGATTGGGAAAATTAGCAACCAAATTCTAACTAACAAAAGGCCCCACTAGTAAAAATATTTTTATCTCGCGTAAAGAAACACAAATTTGAACAGGTAACAAAGGAAAGCATTTCTCTAATGTGCTTGCTCTTTTAACCATGAGTTTCTTTATTTATTTTTTTAGACCCGAATTGTGAGTTCTTTTTAAAACCATCTGATGATACAAACTCTTGAAACTTACCCCAATTACTCTTTGTGATGAGCCTCAGTCTAAATGTTTTTCATAACACTATGTAATCAGAGTTGGCTTTATTCATTATATATTTATGGGTATCATACCATAAATCACGCAACTTGTTACAACAATTTCTTAAACAAAAATAAGATAAGGCAACAAAACATTACAATTTTACAATAATATAATATTTTTTTGCTTGATACTTACTTAATGGAGTTATGGTTTTCCCTCACTATCTTGAACACCACCTCGTTTCCCTCATCCAAGCAAAATTTTTCTTATAGTCAATTTATGCATTAATTGGTTTTCATAATTTAAAGAAACTATATACTAATTCAAAATGCTATTTATCTAACCCTAAACTTTTCACACCAAACATTTACCATTCACCATTCATCCATTCAGGATGAACTTGAAATTGATTTCATTGAAACAATGATTTTTTAAAAAATCATAGATGTGATTGAACAAGCAGCTTCAATATTAGTAAATCTAAAAATTAATTCATTGAAATCATTTTCATTTTATATAAATATTAAAATAATCTAATACAAATAAATAAATTTAATAGTGAGAAAAAACATGACTTACATAGTGTGGTTGGCCTTCCATTCTGCAATAAGTTTTTCTAATATAATGTCTCTAAAAGATGAGATTCTAGTTATGCTACTGGTATTAGACTAGACGGGCCTTGGTCAATAACATGCACTACAGGTGCCTTTTCATTTACATCTTTATGATCGGCAACTAATTTAATGACATAATCATCGACACTATAACTTGATGAAGTATCAATTCTCTTGTTAGACTTGTAACCTTTTTTTTTTCTATGAAACTTGGTATCTAAAAGCAAAAAATTAACATAATGCATAGAAATAAAATATTCTTATTCTCATATCCATAATAACTTGAACTTACATAAAGTTAAGAAAAAAAGGAAATTCTTTCAGAAAACTTCAAAACAAAATTGATGAAAAGATGCATCCTTAAGCATATCAACAACTATAGTAGTTTTCTATTCATTTCCATAGTTATCACATATAGAAGAAGAATGAACATCTTGAAAAAGATTGCTACTTATTAGAAAAATTACAAATGATAATAGCTTGACCAATTTAATTAACTTAAAAACCCATTCTAAAAGGCCTTATTGGATAATATATTGAGTACACATCTTGCCTCCATTATATGCAATCAATATATACCCATTAGGGAAAAGGTACACATTTGGGTCTTCATGAAAAGGCATTTATTAAATCTACTTTTATTTATTTATTTCATCAAACACATTGTGCATTCAAGTTAAACCATCATTTATATGGAAACTAAACATACCTAACCTTCCCAAAACACATCAACAATGAATCAAACACAATACAACCAATTTCCAAAGATTACAATCAAACTTAAACATATATATCATCATCATATACTATTAACACAAATTCATGTCAAGTTTTGGAATTTTCAAATTTTCACAATCAAGACCGACCACCCGAGGCTTAGAAATCCATGGTTGGCCTCAATTACATCAATTTGTGTACTAATTTATACCATTACCAAAAATAGTCTCTAATAACTCAACCAAACTAACATTTCTGTATTCACTTCAATTAACCCTAACATACTCTTCACATTTCCACAATTAAAAATATTCTTCAAATTCAAAGAATAGAAATGAAATTAATTGAAAATTTGATGTCTTACCATTTCTAATTAACACAAATTCAATGGGTTTTGTGATGGAAATCTAACAGCAATCCTCTTTCCTTTTTGCACCTTTCTCTGACAATTGAATAAACCCTATGTAACTACTCTAACCTCTTAATTACACTTTAATTTCACCTAGTTTAAGTGGATTTTATGAAGTTTATGGTACACCTACATCACCCATGATCTTTAATTGGAGAGAATCGGAGAAGAAATGCAAACCCTCTCTTCCTTCCTTAACATTGGAACCATTGTCCATTCATAAGAATGAGGGGAATAAAAAAAAAGAGACCATTACCTGAATCAAGATGAAAATGGTAGATAGTAAGAGAGGGATCGAGTTTGATTACGATTAGGGCTAGAAATCTAGAGGGAATGGAGGAAATGAAGGATTTGATTTGAAAGAGAAGAAAAAATAAGGAAGGGGAGATTGTCAAGTGTTACTTCATTTTAAAATGGCCGATGGAATTCCCATCAGCAATTCCATTAGTAAATTTAACATGTTATCAATACCGATAAAATTTTTAAATTTTTTTAATATTTTTATTATGTCAATGATTCCATAAAAAATAAGAAGCTTAATTTTTAACAAACTATTATGTCACCAATTCAATCAAAAATCCCTACACCATCTGTAATGTTTCAACAAAATGGGTGGTCCATCACCGATTCCATTAGAAATATGATCCTTAATTTTTGACAAACTGATCCATTGCTGATTCAATTGAAAATTACTAATGAAAAATTTTCTGTCGACATTTTCATTGGTATTTGCTAATTTTCTGGTAGTGAAAGTTGTGGAGTTAGCCTAAATCTTTAAGATTAAATTGTATTGCAAGTTTCTAAATATATTGATAGTTGATTGCTCCCTAAAAGAAATATACACTGAAATATATAGAACTAAACCATTATCTTTGTATATACAAAAATATAAATCGATATGAGACCTTCACAACCAATAGAAATGAGAAAATAGCTTAATATATGATATTATGTCTTTAATGTTTATCATAAACTAATTTCTTCAACTTGTCGATTAACCTAAGAAATATTAATTAATAAGGCCATAAGGTTATGCCATGTAAACATCATCAAGATTTCCATTTGGAAAGGCATTGTAAATATCTCGTTAACACAATAGCCACTCAATAAAAATAGTTAAGTCAAGAAAAGTCTTAATGATAGTAGCCTTCATACTAGATGAAAATGAACTAGTATGATTAATCCCTTCATGTTATTTATGCTTCGTGTCACCTTTCAACAATATCATCAAGATTGTATTTAATTTTGAATACCTATTTATTTCTAAAGACGTTAACTTTCTTTGGTAGAGGTGTCAACTTTTGTGTCTCAAGTTTGATAAGAGCAGTAATCTCCTTACTCATATATTGCAGCACACCATTTTGGATGTTTAATTGTCAGTGTATAACATGTAGTTTCAACTAAAGTAGCATGTTTAATTGATGCAATGTGAGCATGTTCCTTCATAGTGCTGGGTCTTAAACTCATTTAATGTGTTTTGTCAAGGATAAAAGCTTAAGCTGGAGTGGTAGAAGTAGCAAGTATATTATTGATTGAATTAGTAGATATTGAACGAACTGGGTATTTGTAAAGGAGAGTTAGTCACAGGATTGGCAATAGATAAATATAAAGATGATGATTGTGTACCTTCTCATCAAATCTTACTGTATAAGTGATACATAACTGAAATAAAACATAAATAGCCTTCATGGTTGTTTGAATAACCAAAATATAAAAAGGATCTACTTCTAAAAAAAACTTGTATGAATGGCAATTTCTTAATAGAGTTGTTTGATATAAGTTCTTTTGTGTCTATCTCAATTTAAAAGACTTTGTAACTTAAGAATAGAGTTTTAAGTTAATTGGATTTGAACTCTAAATTTAGTCCTAAATCCACTCATGTAATTCTAAATTTATATTACAGAGTTACACGAGTATCAATATGATTAAATTCACTTCATATAAACAATAGTTCAACTGAATAAGTAACAAAATAACTAAAACAACTAGAATGTAAAGTAAACTCAGTAACTTAGAAAATGAATATTTGCATTCATAGAATGATTTATACTCTGATTACATCTACGAATTGGAACTCCTGAATAATAGAACATCTTTTTGGTATTTTTGGTTTATAAAATTGAAACTGCAAGCTTACTGATTATAAAGGAAATTACAAGCCTATTTAACTATCACCTACAAAGTTATCGCCTACTGTTTTTACCACTTACAAAGTTATTGCATATAGAATTACCTCCTACAAGCTATCGTCTATTGGTTATCAGCTTATAATTACATATTTTCTTGATAAACAGGTTTTGAAGATCTTGTGAACTTGATTAAACTGCAATGCAGTTGTTGTTCTTCTTCTTGGTTATCTTACCTCCTTCTTTAAATAGAGAAGTTCAAGATAACTTACAGTAACTACCCATGCATCTTATTCAATATAACTTCTAGTAACTACCCAATCATTTTATTCAAGGTAATTATTCAAGGTACCATATAGACTTTTTATACCTTCCATTCACCATCCACGTCAAGTGATAAAGTCTAGTCTGCAATCAAGTGTGGCATGTTCTTTCTAGTCTAAACTTTATAACTCTTTGGTCAATTTTAGTGTATAACACTGATTTTCCTCTCAAACAACACATTAATGATTGATTTGTTTCTCAAATTAGGAGTTAATAGGAAACTAAAGAGACTTTAATATCTTTATCTATATTTATATCAATTATTTTTCTTAGAATGATTTGAATTTTCTAATTTCAATCTTATTTCTCTTCATTTAAAACATTTTATTTTTTATTCTCTTACATCTTTAGATAATTTTGGTCTTAAATCACACTCAATTTTTTTTATCTTTGATCCTTCACTTGAATCCAGTGTTTTTTTTTTTTTCGGACTTTGGATCTTCCTTTCCAGAGTCTGGGTTGTCTAGTAAGTTAATAACCTCTAAATAGCAATTTGTACTACTACCTCTTCAAAGTTTTATTTTTTTATTTGTCTATTCATTGGGAGAGACTTTCCTTTTCTTTTTAAGCTCTTTTGTTAACAAAGGCCTTGTTAGGGTATCACAAATCTCATCCTTAATTTTTTTAAAAATAAAGCATATCTCTTTAAGTATTTTGTTGGCTTCTTTCACCTTTTATTTAAAGAGTGTATATCTTTTTTCTACCCTCATAAACTTGCATTGCTCTTTTTTACTTTTTACTACTACCCCTAGAATGATTGGTTCTCTATTTCCTTCTTCAATAAAGACATCCGCCATTTCTTCTTTTTCTTCTAAATTTTCTAATAAGTTTAATCCTTTTCGTATGATAGTTTTAAATAAACAAATATGACACTCCCATTGTGATCTCTTATTGATGACTGGATTCCTTTTAAATACTTAAGGTTGCTAATTGGTGTTATTTCATCTTGGTCTGTTATGTGGTCTTTTATTCTGACAAAAAAAAAATCAGTTTCAAACTATATGCCTAGAAAGGTAAACATTTATCCATTGATGGTAGGGTATCTTTCTTTTTTTTTTCCTATTCCAATCTATTTTGCCTCATGTATAGAAAATAAAGTTAGATCATTTCTATGGTTTGGGGAGGAGAATGGGAAAAACTTATGTGATTTTAAATAGGCATATATGATTCTACCAAAAAAAAAACCAATATGGTTTGGGAATTGGCTCTATCTTAGATAAGAATAAAGCTAACTTTTTAAATGGCTTTGGATATTTGGTAGTTCTGTTTTGGCTTTTGGAAGAATACTATATACACCATTCATAATATAATGCCTTCTTCAATCATCTTTTATCTAAGACTATTACAATCAAGAATACATGGTCCAGGATTGTTAACTTTTATATAAAAGATGAGAGGCTTTTCAATAATACAATGAATGAGGTATGTGTGTTAATTGGAAATGGTAAAGATATCAGTTTCTTGAAGGATGCGTGGATTGGAAGTTCTTGCTTAATTGATGATTTCCTATATTGTTTCTAATTTTTAATGATAAATGTTCTTCAATAGAAAATATAGGTATTTAGGATGGCTTTACTTGGATTTAGAACTTTAGATGGAGAATAGAACTTCGAGGAAAAGAAACAAGTTCATTCAATACCATATTTAGTTTGTTTTTAAAAGTGGTGTTAGCTAATATTATTCGGGATAAATTAGTTTGGAACCCAAACTCTAATGGTGAATATTTAGTCAAGTCTATGTGTATACCGTTGTTAGCCCTTAATTATAATAACTCATTTGTCTCTTTGTGTGGTTTGGGGAAAGGTCTAGTTCCACTGAAAGTTGAAATTGTTTGTTGGATGGCTATAATTAACAAAATCAATATTAGAGGTGTACTAAATAGAAAGGATATTATTGAAAGGCGTACAACAATATACCTAATTTTCTTAGTGTCTGAGGAATTTATTGATCATCTCTAAATTCATTATCAGAAAGAGTGGTGTATATGGTCTAAATTTGTAGGCTAATGAGGCCTCTTTTGGTATTGTCCTGGTAGCCTATCAGATTTGTTCCAACAATAAGAATTTCTGGTAAAAATATCATGGTCAATATGGCTAATGCACAATGATATCCTATTTAATAAAACATAATCATGATTTTGATGGTATCTTCTCTTTAATCCTAACCAGGCTATATATATGGATTAAAGCATTATTCACTAACTTTCTATATTGTACAACTAATTTATTATTATCTATTGATGGCTTGATTAAATGGACAAAATGTAAGAAACCCTTGACCAATATAGATGGATCCTCCATTGGAAAACTTGGTCCAGCTGGTATAGAAGGGATTCTACATTGTCACAAGTGGATGGCGATGAGGAATTTTTTTTTTTTCTATTTCATTCGAGGTCAAATACTCCAATGAAATTGAGTTGATAAAAAAGGTAAAAGCATTAGAGTTATCATCATTGAGAGGTGATTTTTCTAAAAATAATATGATTCTTTTAATGCTATAAATTGGATTCGCAAACCATCTTCTAAACTTTGGTATTACCATGAGTTGTTTATCTTTGCTGCTTGTTTCTCTTCTCACTTGGGTGTTATGATTTTCTCTCATGTTTTAAGTAAGGCAAACCACTTTGTGGTCTAGAGAATGATTTTATTGCATGGATGTGATTTATAGAGCATATATGGATTGTTTTTTTTCACAAATCTATCTGGGGTTTAAATAAATTCACTAGGAATTTTTCATCATAGTCTTAATAATTTTTCCTTCTAATTTATTACTTTTCAATTGTAGATTTCCTTATTTAATCATGGTCCACCAATTTTAGATCGGGGATTTAAAGTTTAGTTGTAGGAGCAACTAAAATTCATGGCTCTGATAACATAGTTGATGTAGGATATGTAAGATTTGAAGAGAAGTAAAGAAGGGAAAGAAAGAAAAGAGAGAGAGAGAAAGTTGGAAAGAAGAAGTGGGAGCTAAAGAAGATAAGAAAAGGGAGGAAGATAATTCTACAACTCTGTAACTTTTATTAATTCATCAAAAATGTTCATAATGTGAAACAATATATATAAACAGTGAAACTCTAATTAAAACCAATAATTAGGCTAATAACCTATAAAATTATCCAACTAAACAACATAAATTAAGTATAATTATAAATCCAAATAAAAATTCAATAATATGAGCTTAGACATGCTCAATCCCCTGACCAAAGAGTAATGAGTTGAACTATTCTCCATTATCTTTGTTCATATTAAAGGTGTTCACGGTTCAGTTTGGAACCAAAAATCCAACCGAATCGGTAGTTGGTATTCCTTGATAATATGACCCGGGCTGAACTGAAAATGAGTCAGTTTTTTTACATTAAAAAAAAAAAAAAAAACAGGGTCAATTCTCTCATAATCCAGTACCTTGGGAAAGTAATAGAAATTTGAGATTCTTTCAAAAGAGACATACATACAACTCTAAGCATAACTCACAGCCCCTCGGCATAGGAGATCTCTTAGTGTTTAGTAAAAAAAAATACAATTCATCACTTTAAGAGCTTATGAACTATAAACACAACAAACTTTTAGAGGAATCATACATATATAGCATTTAAGATTATCAAACATATACCTCATTAATCATAAAATAAAAAAAACAAAAATTGATGGTCCATCTTTAACAATGAGAATTTTAAGAAAAGGAAAAGGTTTGATTAAAACATGTAGCATTTAAAAAGTAGTTTTTGCAAAAGTTTAGAATTCCACTTAGCTAGTATGTTTTTTTTCTTATAATTACCTCGAGGAGATGAGAGAGAAAAGGAAAAAAAAGTAGGTAGGCAGGTACAAATAAATTATTTTCATAATTTAAAAAAAAATTAGTGGTAAGTTAACAGGAAAGAATGATATAGAGAAGCAGAGGGGATGACTCATAAGGAATAAAATAATTATGATTTAGGATTCATTTATGTTTTTTTATACCCTATTTATTTTTTAAAATTATATTTAAATTTGATTGAACTAGTCAAGTGTAATTCAATTAGTTTCAACTTTTTGAAACCACAATCTAGTCAAGTCTAATTCAATTAGTTTCAACTTTTTGAAACCATAATCAAACCTAACTGAGTGATTTTGTTTATTTTTTAATTGATTTTTTTAGTTTTTTTAATTAATTTAGTTTTTCCAATTAATTTTTTCTTAGTTTTTTTTATTTAATTGGTTAATCAGTTTTTTAAAATACCTTTAATTCATATGCATGCATATTTATTGGTGCGAGTTTGGTGTGCACACCAAGTCTTCCACTAATACGGTGAAACCAGACCATCCACTTATTATTGATTAAAGCCCATGTGGCGGTTTTTGGACATTTGGGCTTGCCCAAGATGGAGTATTCAGAAATTGAAATCAAGTGCTCGTTCGTAGGATATTGAAGCCAAAATAAACAATGGAAAGGCGATTGAGACAATTGGAAAAAAAAATAATAATAATAATAAAGTTCTCCAGGACTACGCTTCATATGAACAAATGTTTTCAAATCCCATGTACTCATGGTGTTCAATCTTTTCAATCATGTTTACTATCCCGACTCCACCTGTTCGGAAAGGAAAACAAACCATTATTGATGAAAAAAAGGGAGGGGGGGGGGGGGGACATCAAGGAAATCCATTGCTGTTATCAAACAATGGAACTGTTCTGTAACAAAACATACCGAGTGATATTGCGCTCACAAAAATGGTGAAGGAAAGGATGAAGATGATGAGTGATGCTCTCCCTAATAAATTGATCAGCTTTCGCACCACAAACTGCCCTACG
>Ga0325411_1006664_pt1 | contig 12657 bp, 5 predicted proteins | sample PopdelMetagenome_13_FD_206181 | JGI IMG/M metagenome (GOLD analysis project Ga0325411, IMG submission 206181) | Populus deltoides microbial communities from Bellville, Georgia, United States - Xylem-PdIQD-R4 | ecosystem: Host-associated > Plants > Phyllosphere > Stem > Wood/Secondary xylem... | reverse complement strand
CCTTAATTTTCACGGAAGTTGACAAATCACACTTTTCATCGAAATAAATCTCTGATCTTTTAATTTTTCATTTTAAACCCTGTAAAAATTAAATTAAAAGTCAAAGGGCCAAAATTGGGTTATGACAATGATGATTGTGATGGTATTGGTGTTGCTTATGTTTTTTTTTAATTGATAATTTGAATTAATTGTCATTTTTCTTTGTATAGTTAATGGTGCAATGTTATTGTTAAATATTATGTTGTTTTACATAAATTTGGGGTGAAGTATATTATAAGAAATTATTATTTTTTTGATACATTATTTTTATACTTAGTTACAATGATTGCTAAGTGACTTGAAATTCTTATCGTATAGAAACTCAGGTTGAAGAAGTTTGACGAGTAAATCCAAATAGATGATGTTAAGTGTGTGTTTGATAATGAATATAAAATATTTTTCAAGAATTTTTTTTAATTAAAAACATATTGAAATAATAGTTTTTAGATTTTTTTTTAATATCAATGTATTAAAACCATAAAACAATATGAATGTTATTGTTAAATATGTGGTTTTTACATAAATTTAGGGTGAAATATATTATAAGAAAGTATTTTTTAGCTATTTTTTTGCCTGCATTTAGGGAATATTTTGTAAATATGGGATTTGCGGAAGATTTTGAAGAAGTTGTTTAAGTTTGTCAAGCATTTGGGATGAACTATACAGGTTTTGCTTGTTCTCTTTATAAGAAAAAAAAAAGAATAAAAAAGTGGGAAAATAACATTTTATTTGGTCCCTCAAATTTGTACTTTGACCATCTTGATCCTGCAATCTTGTATATTAGAATTACGAGCACACCGAATCTTGTTAAATGCCAATGAAAGTCAACATAATATTTCCTTTTTTTTTCTCAGTTGATGTATAAATTAGCTTAAGAATTTTATTAGCTTTGAAAAATATATTTAATTTTTTTATTGCATCAAATGGTGTGATTGCAAAAGAATAGTTTTTAGATTGGGTTATAAATAAATTACAAATATATTTAAAAAATAATTTTTAGATTAGCACATTAAAATTATTAAAAATATCTAAAAAATATTAATTTAATATTTTTAATGCGAAAATCATTTTGAAACAATGTCAAATATATGTTAGAGAATAATATAAATCATATTGTGGAACCTTACCTAACAACTTAAATTATTAGGTTGAGATTGTTTTTTGACATGATATCAGAGTTTTAATAACCAAGCGGTCACGAGTTTAAATCTCTCCATCTCTATTTATTTAATAAAAATTAAGCACAAGGTAATGTAGGTCTGTACAAGTTTCAAGTTTAAAGAGTTTTAACTTGAGGGCGTGTGTTAGAGAATAATATAAATCATATCGTGTATTCTTTACCTAACAGTTTAAACTATTGGATTTAGATGATTTTCTTATACTTAACTGGAAGCGAGATCCATTTTCAAATAGATTAAAATACAAGAAAGGTGAAATCTAAAATTGAAAGGACATGAATTAAGTCTTAAATGACCTAGAATTCAGAAGAAGAAAAAAAGGCCAATTAACCTTGTAAATAATATTAACATATTGTTCTTTATGCTTTTATATTAATAGAATCTAAAATACTGTGATAATTAAATTTATTTATACCTAAGTAATATTGAAAATATTTATACATTGTTAAAGTGAGTGCTATTATTATGATTATAACAACAATTATAATTACCCTATTCCTAAGAAAAATATTATTATCATAGTAAAAAAATACATTTAAAATGACTAGTACGATAGTTTTAACCCCACTCAAATTAAATATTATCTAAATAAAAAGCTACTTATTTATTAATTAATTATTGTTTTTATTAAAATAAACTATAAAAATTACACAATCTAAACATTTTAAGAGACATTATAAAGTTCTATTGATTAAAAATAATTAATAAACTACATTTTTAATGCAAATCATGAAATTTATTTGATATGTTTTATTTTTAAAAGTTGATTTCATCAGTAAACAAGTTTTTTCTTCTTTTTTAATATACACATGACATTACCATATTAATTATCTACATAAAAATATTACAAATACAAAATTCTCTTATTTTTAATGCACTGGTTCACAGAAGTGAATTGGGTGTGCTTGTTAGGTGTAATAAAAGTAAGTGTACAAAATTTAAATGCATGCCACAGAAGTAAAAAATAAAAAAATAAAATTATTTCCCATGGCTTTGGTTTGTTTAGATTTTTAACCTTTTAAAAAAATGCAACACTTTTAACCTTTAAAAAATGCACAGGTATTAGAAAGTAAAAACATTTATGTATATTACATGAAACACTTTTAAAATTTTAAGATGATTATATATTGGACAATATCTATATTTTAAAAAAATATTAAGAAGGCGACATATCGGATCGACCCGAACTAACCATATCCTGTTTATATTTAAACAATTAATATAATCGAATTATAAACAAAATTTCTATTGAAAAAAAACTAAATTTAACAAAGAAATGACAAATAAAATACCCGAGATAATCCGATTCATTTTTAAAATTAGTAAAAAATCCTATAGAAAATAAATAGAAAATAATAGAGCTTAATCTTCAATTCAATAAAATATTAAAGGATGAAATAAATACAATATTAGCAATAAAAACATTAGCATTGATTATTAACGTGGGTATTTCGATCTCCAGAGTAGGATCCGCAGATCTGCCTTCTAGCATTGATAGCAATTGATCGAATTCTTACTCTGGTTTGAGAAGGTTTTCAATTTCCCTTATCTTTCATGTGAACTACCATGAAAAAAGAAAAAAAAAAGTAAACTCAGGTAAATTTTCTAAACCTAAATTCACAATCCATTAAATCCAAGACTCGAACTCAATCAAGAAACCTAATTCAGTCCTAAGGATGAAATAAAAAAAAACATCCATTTAGAAAATTTACCAAACAAAAAAATAGCAATAAAAAATGAAGGAGAATGAAATTATAAAAAAAATCAATTTTAAAACTAATCTCAAATAAAATAAATATAAATCAAAATAATGGGGATCAAAACAAACAAATTAAAACAACAAAGGAGGATGCAATTGAATACATATTTCAATTCTATAAAATAATTCAAATAAAAAAATATCAATCGAAAGAACAAAAACCAAATTTGAAGAAAACACAAATCGAAAGGCTGCAGTGAAATTTTGAAAGGTTAGGCATAAAAATCAAGGAGAGAAGAGAAAGGAAAAAAAAAAAAAGCCAACTGACATCAAATTGGAGGGAATTACGCCACACACGCCTCCTAGAAAGTTTAGCCTTGCTGTGATGAATCAAAAAACACCATGTAAGAGTTTTTTGCTCGTCGTAAGTCGCCACGCTCATCACTTCAACATGGCAGAGTGGCTTACTCGTTAGCATATTTAATGAACGTACCAATCTTTTTTTTCTTTCTATTTATTAAAATACCAAATTGTCTCCAAAACCACATGATAATCATATAAAAAAAAATGAAACCAAAATGAAACTATAAATAAGTCTTTGTAGACAAGGTAAGAAAATTTTGATTCAAAGGGTAATACGATCATTTTATTGTTTTTTAAAAAGTGAAATTTTGAAAAAGCCCATTAACACAAGTTAAATAATTTTTTTGCTTTTAATGGAAACTAAATAATTAGATTTTCCAAAAAAATTAAAAAGACCTAATGATTCCTAATCAATTTCATAATGTCTAATGGACAAGTAAAAAAACAATAATAACCCCGACTAAAAGGCCATTGAGTTTTCTTTCAAAGAAAAAAATATTATTTTGCTGTTCCAATCCATAGTAAATCAGACCTTATATATGATACTTTTTCCATGTCATTCAAGTTTTGTTAATGTTTAAGAGTAAAGAAAAAAATATTTTCTCTTTCTCATTTCCTTTAGTAATCAACTATGTGCTTAGCTTGCACTACACTACGGGTTGGATTATTTTTTCCAACTGTAAAAAAAATACAAAGACATTACTAATGTGTTTTCTTGTATAAAAAAATCAACCATGAACCTAATATCTGATGCAGACTGGACAACACACTTTTAAAATATTTAAATGGTAAGATATTGCATGAAATATTTTTTTAAGAAAAATATTAAAATAATAACATATTTGATCCAACCTGTGTTATGGATCGTGATAAACTTATAAAAAACAAATCAAAAAAATTAGAAAGCCTAATTCAAATCTACCAAATATTGAAGAATGAAAATAAAAAAATAATTTAAAAAAAAAACATAAAAAAAGCGACTTGAGTAAATTTAGGTACACACGTCAAATTCACGACCCGAGTCATGAGAATGACATTACTTTATAAAAAAAAAATACAAAAATACAAAAGCTAGTTCTTAACCAATTCATCATCAACAAAAAAAACTATTTTTTTTAAAAGCAACAAAGAAAACAACCTAGTTAAACCCCAAACCCGCGAAATAGATCATGAATTCACAGAAAGTAATCTGAAAAAAAATTATTACCTTTTTTTAAAAAAACTTCAGCTTTAAAAAGATTTATCCCATTAAAATCTAAAAAATAAAATTTATTGGTGTATAATTTAAATGAAAATTATTCAATTTTATTTAAAAGAAGTTTTCATAAAACAATTAAAGGAAAGCCTTAAAAAAAAACTTAGGAGTCAAATGGGCTTATATGGGCAAGCCTATATGCCTACCTATTTTTTTGATTACTAAACCATGAAATCACAACATAGATCATGAGACCGCGACATAGATCTTTATAAATTACTAGATGAAGCATTGTCTCTAGTTCGGTTTCTGACCAGTTCTAGTGCTCAGAAAATTGAGCCCATGTTTTAGCCTAAACCATTTTTTGAACTTTTTTTTTACCCAAAAAGCATTAGTCACCTAAGTAAACCTATTTGTGGCTTAAATTAGTAAAAAATGTGTTTAAAAATAAAAAATCAACTTGAACTCAAACAATTTTTCGAGCATAAATCTACTATTTCATGTAAGATGAAAGTCAAATAAGACCCCATTAAAACTTTTTTTATCGAAAGGAACTCATTGACACCAAGATCAACTATTTTAGCAGCTAAAATCAATATTAGCTGATAGTTTTTTCTTGTCTCAATCAAAATCTGCAACTACTCTCATCTCTCTAAACACGAGACATAAAAGTAAGAAAATAGATTTTTGAGAACAAAAGTAAATTTATGAAAGCTAAAGGGATTGAAAGTGTTTAATTGAAAAATATAAGGATCAAACTTAACTTTTCATGTCAGCTTTGAAAGTGCCACCTAATTTCTATGCCTTTGTCACTTTAATCCATCACCTTTCAGTCCTATCCTTTCTTTCTTAATGAATTAGAAGCAATGAGTCATCAATTTTGATAACTAAAATTTGATAACCAAAAAATATTTTAATCCATAATAAATTGTAAGAGGTTGCATGGTTTTTTCAACTTAGTGAAAACATCACAATGTGTGTCTTTGTAATTTTCAAGGGAATCTTTGAACCAACAATATCTAATTGATTTTGCACATAATGCGTAGCAATTATATACCGTATATCCTCTCATGGTAGCTCCATCAATATTCAACTCAAAGCATAACAGGTTATTTATAAAATCTAGAAAAATTGTTTAAAAAAATATGAATTAATAGAGAATACCACATTAGATGAATAGAAATGAAAAGGCCTACCTCTTTTGCGTATAAAAATGAAATGGTGACCTCATAGACTTTTGGAAATCTTTTTCCATTATTCACTTTTGGGTTATGTTATTTGCATTAAGGTATATAAGTACATGTATATCATATGATTACCAAAATTGACTAAATGTTTGATCCTTTATTAACTCATGAATTACAAGGTTAATTTAATTTAATTATGAAATAATGTTGTTTTTGGATAATTTAAAAAAAAATTAAAATTACATCATTTTGGGTAAAAACAATTTAAAAAAATTCTTTAGAATTGACATGACCTAGTAAATCTAGTTGTAAATTGACTCACTAGGTTACTTGAGTTTGACTAGAGTAATGTTAAAAAAGGTTTAAAAGGAAAGCCTTTCAAGGCCAAGCTCCGAATCGACATATCATCAAATTGACATGTTAGGCTAGGCTTATTGTGTTCGAGAATAATATAAATTATATTTTGGGATCGTATATAATTATTTAAACTTTTGAACCTTGTTAACCAAGTGATCATGAGTTTAAATTTTGATATTTCATTTACCAACTTAAATGTTTGGATTGAGATCATAAGTTAAGATATTAACAATGGAATATCCATGAGCAAAGAAAGTTTGACAAAAGATTATAGACTTTGTATGCAAATCTCTCTAATAAATTCTAGATCACGCACTTAATTTATACGTAAACCATACCATATATGCTATATATAAATGACGATACAAAAAAAGGGGGGGTTGAAGCCTTCAAAGTTCAAAATGAAGTATCAGTGCAATTCTGCTTAGACAATTAAAGATAAGTATGGATTAAGAAAATTCGGACATAAATCAGAACAATATTTTACTTTGATGGAGACTCATATTTGATGGTTTAGATTCTAATTCATTAACGTTGTTTGATCAAAGTAAAAAATATATGTTTATTCAGCAGTAGCACTTACAACACTCAAGTTCATAGAGAGATCAAAAGTTTGTACCAAAACAAAAACCAGATTGTAAGTTAATTGCTGCATAGAAGAAAGGTTTATACATATGAAAATAACATATATTATTACTTTGTATCTTAGTATCTTTAATTATAGTTTTTGCATAGGTTGGTCACTACCAAGAGGGTGTTTGGAAGTGTGTTAGTGGTTGCTTTTCAAAGTGTTTTTCACTCGAAAATGCTTCAAAATAATATTTATTATTTTTTAAAAATAATTTTTCATATCAGCACATCAAAACGATATAAAATCATTTTTTAAAAATTAATTTTAAGAAAAAAATTTCAAATTTTACCCCATCTCATTTGAAATGCAATACCAAGATGGGCTAAAGTGATCTATACTAAAGGACCAACCCAGTTCTAGATTGTCTATGAAAACAACATGTCAGTACAAATTCTCTCTCTCTTTCCAAACCATTTTAATCTTCATGTTAGGTATTTACCTTGCTAATTGTTCCTCAATCTTAATGCTAGGCATTGACCTTGGTAATTGTTCATCAAGAAAAATTGCAATTGTTTAAGCACAAAGACTTTTAATTTTGTCAAATGCATATTTAGACCAAAATTAAAAAATATTGTTCTTTATAATTCAACTCAATAATTCTGAGACACTTACCTTTCCAGTTATCTTACTGTACATGGCAATTACATCTTGTACTGTGGTCTCAAAGTGAGTCGTTGCATCATAGCTCTGCAAAGATCATATTAAGATCTTAATCAATACTACTGAATTATTTAGGGAAAATACAAAATTTAGAAAGCTAGACCACAAGCTTGTTAATAGAGTTACAGGGAAACTTGAAAAGGTTCCCTTTTTGAGCTACTCTATAAGAATATATAATTGCTATGTAGATGAAAACTCCAGTCAATCTTATCACAAGGGTAAGAAAATACATGTATAAATGGCAGATAGACTTGTAACTTACAGTATAAATGAAGCAATTGTCATCTTCCTCATTGTTTGCAGGCATATATCTGTCATAAATATCATAGAAAATCCTATTTACTAGACCAAGCAAGTCAATTCTTGGCTTCAGTTCCATCTCAGGTTATCTATCTCAGTTTCAGTTGAAAAAAAAGTAATGTATTTTCTTTTAGGAGCAACATTGTGAGCATATGAACAGCAGAAGAGGTACCTGGAGAAGCAATGTGAAAGTTTACAAACAAATCTTTAAAGATATCCAGAATTGAACATCTATAACTTAAATTTTAGCCATTTCTTTTCTATCCATCTTAGCAATGCATTTAAAAGCATGCAGTTGATCAAAGGGCATTGTAATATACATTTGAAGGCTTATATGAGAGCCTTTAGGGTTTCGTCTGCACAAATAAAAATAAACAAAAATGCCTAATTTGCGTCCAAGTTACTTATGTGGCAGAATAACTTGCGCGGAGTGAGAATCACTAGTGTCAGGAATAGGATGGCTCATTATACAAATAGCACGAGCAACCATTCCAACTTTCTTCACATGAGGCATTATAATAATGACAAATAAAAGGTGATTAACATAGTCAATGCCCATTTTAGCAAACGAATGCAGTGAAGCAAGAGACTGATCTTAAAATTGTTTAATGCTACCTTGTTTGGAAAAAAAGGTTGGGTCACAAACAACTTTCTTGCATCTAGCAATTTCTCCTTCAGAAATCACGTCAATGGCTTTTTCACTTTCGTCGAACTCTACCTGTCAATATACAACAAAACTTATAAGAATCAAGTAGTTTAACAACAGAGAGCAAGCAACAAATCAAAAATCACATATTCATATGCTAAAGAAGAGGCTATGGATACAAGTTGTTATCATAATTTTACCTTATATTCTGGCTTGTTAAGTATGTAAGTGCCACCATATATTGCACTTAAGCGTGCAAATGACTGACAAAATACCAAGACATGTTAGAGCAACTTATATTCACCCCCTAACTCTGTAAAAACACCATGGACTTAACAAACACGAGGCAATTCTGCCAGTCCATAGAGTGGATAGATATAAGGTGATCCTCCTTGGAAACGCGTCAATGACTCTGCATAAAGCTTTACGAAAAAAACAACAAAATAGCTTGAAAATTACTTCTTTTTTTGTAACCATCAAAGACGAGAAGAAAACAAGATTTCAATGAATTGCATGTACACCTTCATTCTTTTCACAAAATCCAAAGCTTGTTAATCCAAGTAACTATCATAAAAATGAAGAGCCAGTGCATGACCGATAAAGTCAATCATATCATCTTTTAACCCATATTTTCTACATGAAACATGATTAACAAGCATTAATCTAATAGTTAAAATTTGATCAGCTAGCTCTCAAGAACACAAAATATACATTAAGGTGCATGAATTCATTCAAGCACTTAATCAATAGATGATGTGATCTTAAACTAGACTGAAATTTCTATCAATTAAAGAGAAATGTTAATCAAACACATACGCGATAACCTCTCTTGCTGTAACTTTGGTCAAGTCCAGACCCTCATGAGACTTGGGATCATTGTCCTCGTAATCTTGGATATAAATGAAGAACTTTCGAGCATTGCATTTCTCAAACAATCCCATCAATGGCAATTTTAGTGCTTCCACATCAGTTGCTAGAACTTTGTGGATTTGAAAATCAAAATTGCTTCTTTTATTCTTTCACTAAACAATAATATTTTTTTTTGTTCTAGATTTTAGATTACGTAAATGTGCTCTACCTTCCCTTTATTGTACACAAAACTACCATCAACAACCTTGAAATTGAGAAATTTGGTAACATCTATGTGTATCAGAACATGAAGCAAACAACCATTGGCGATAATAAACTAGCATAACAAATTGAAAAAAAAACAACGTAAAAACTTACTGCATGTTATCAGTTAACAACGAGATCATAAAATTCCATATAAAATACCTTAGGTGTCATGTCAATATTGTACTCCTTGCTTGCACCTAGGCTCTCCGGAGGCTGGTTACTCCCCCTGAAACGCTTCCATAACTACAGTCAGGGAAAAAACTAAATAAAATTTTTGAAAAGATAATAGATAAGAAAATAGAAAGTATTTTACAACATGAACATAAGAGAATACCTGATTAAGATTAAGAGATGTTGATTCTGCTTTATAATAGTCATTGCGATTCATATGCAGTACCTGTTTCAAATGAAGATTTAATTGAATTATCAAAAAAAAATCAAAATATTAATTCAAATTAAATTATATAGATAAATTAAGGAAAAACACATGCTTTTTCAAACCCCAAGACTCCAAAAATCTAATGCGTCTCAACATTCATCAAAGGAGAGTAAAATGAGAACAATTGACAACCTTTTGAGCCTTCAAATATGAGAGAATAATTTTATAAATTAAAATTAACTATTGATACATTTCCATCAAATCTAAATTATAAACATGAAATACAAGAACAAAAACAAAGAAAAAAAATCAACAAAATCACACAAAAAAGCGAATTTTTCTTGATTATGTGGCATCATAAATTAAAAAAACTTAATAAATTCAAAAGATGAGATCAATTTAAAAAATATCAAAATACATTGTTTGTTTTCTTCACCATCATAGTTCATAAATTCTGAACCTATAAATAGTAGAGTATTTCTTGATCTTCAGCCTATTGAAAACAGAATTCAATCTCAAGTTCATATTTGTCAACAATCACTACACATTAATTAATTAGTTCAAATGCAAGATATGATTTTATCACAAAGATCAAAAACTACTCAGCATCCAAATGTTACAGGCTAGAACCTTAAAACATTAGTGTTATGTGTTTATGATAACAAAAACCTAAAAAAAAAATTACTTTGAGTCCATCAACAAAAAAAAGACCACTGAGAATGCATTTCTTGAGACCAGTTCCTTGAACAATTACATCATACTCTTCATCCATGGTAACAAAATCCAACTTAGAAATAAACCTTTTTGAAGATTTGATAGATACAAGAAAGGAATGAAGATATTATTATTTATTTATTTTTACAAAATAAAGAGAAATATTAGAGATAATGAATAGAGAAAGGTCAGATTTTATATATGTGTGTGTGTGTGTGTGTGTGTGTGTCTGTTTGTTTGATTTAGAGCAAGTTTTTACTGGGAACCAACAACAATAATGCACAAAGTAATGATAAATGGGTGATCACCAAAAACCAGGGAATGGTTAGGAAATGTGCGTTACCATGCGCCAACATGCATTTCTAGACATTATATTTTCTTTTAACCTAATCTAACGTGGGATGTTAATTTTTCTATTTTGCAGGAAAAACAATATTTTTTTAGTGTTTTCTCTTTTAATATTTTATTTCGAGAGATTTTAAGGTGCTCAAGCATGACATCATATTAGTAACTCAATGAAATTCATTTTGAAGAAAAACTCAAACGTAGAGGGGGAAGAGAAAAATAGCTCATTAAAAGTGATAAAAATATCTTGATCATATTAGTTGCTCAATGAATCCACTCTATGAAAATTAATAGATACAAGTAGGAGAGAGAAATAATATGTGGAGATATTTTTATTAGTTTTTATGGATCATAAATTTTATTTTATCTTCCACCTGTGCCAGTCTTTTTCTTCAAAGAATGTTTCATTGAGTAACTACTAGAATACCACTAATTACAGCCTGAGCACAATAAAATTTTAAATTTTATATACTAGCTTATCTCTATGGAATTTTCTTTTACCCAAAGAAATCTTACTTTGAAAACCCAAATCAAGATTATCATTGCATTAAGAAATGAAAACTCAAGTTTTTAATTAATTGTTTTTGCTAATAGACAAGTTGAATTGTTGTGGAATTTTTTTTTTTTGGGATAATAAGTAATTCTTTATTTTTTTATGGATTGAATTTTGAAGTAATTTGAATTGTGATGAAGGTTCTTAATGCTACAACCAACATTTTGTGAAATTATATGTTTATGAATTTATTATGAACAATAAACCGACTTTTGGAGCAGTGATGAAGGAGATCAAAACGTAGATTTGGAGTTGAAACTTTCTCCACCAGCAATATAACCAGCGATGGAAGGTTTCTAAGTGGGAAAAAAAAAACAAAATAGAGAGAAATAAATGAAAGAGTATAAAAATTTAAAATAAGTAATTTTGAAGCGCGTGGTTTACACGTAACGGGAATGTGAGTTTTTTATTGCATGGCTTTTGATGGGAGAAGACTCGTTTTTAGCAGGTTGACTAATGAAAAGCTCTTCTTCTTTCCTTTTTTTTTTTTTTTTGATCTAGGGTTCACAAAATAAATTTCTTTATTTTTATCTGGATGAACTTAGAGGTAATTACAAAACACTCTTGTAGAGAAAATTATATTAAAAAAATCATTAAAATATTTTTTATTTATCAATAAAACCTTGAAAAAATTTACAAAATTTTATTTATCATAGATTAACAGTTCTAAAAGAGAGTTAAACATTTGAACTTTTTAATATTAAATCTTTATTAATGGAAAAGTGATTTCCTATTCAAATTCTCTTCAAATTGAAGAGTGGCTTCTTTTTCTTTGTTAGTGGAAAAGGTTTAATTTCAAAAAATAAAAATAAATAATAAATAAATTCATCTTGAACAAATTAATACCCCTAAGGTTTTGCACAAAGTCCTTGCAATCAAAAAAACATTAAAAAAAATAGAAAATATTTTTACAGATCGCCTAGATGGTACAAAAAAAAAAAAAAGTTTACAGAGTTGAATTTACCAATTATATGCGAGTTCTTTATTCTCCTCATCATCGCCTTTAGCAGTTAAAAATTATCTTCTGCTTGCTTTCAAAATAGGGCATAAATGCAAAGAATCTCACTGATAAAAAGTCTTGTGGATGTATATTCCTATCCTCTCCCCCACTGAAATTGAAATAAAATTACGCAAGACATGGCATGGCAGCTTCAACTCAAGCTAAATTCGTATATATTACTACATGTTTCAACAGCTTCACCTCATTTCCTTTTACCTTGAGGAAATATGGGAACCCTTGATCCATAAATGCATATATACACAACCACACATGATCTGTATCTTAAACCCTGAGA
>Ga0325411_1006662_pt1 | contig 12659 bp, 6 predicted proteins | sample PopdelMetagenome_13_FD_206181 | JGI IMG/M metagenome (GOLD analysis project Ga0325411, IMG submission 206181) | Populus deltoides microbial communities from Bellville, Georgia, United States - Xylem-PdIQD-R4 | ecosystem: Host-associated > Plants > Phyllosphere > Stem > Wood/Secondary xylem... | reverse complement strand
TTCCAAATCTAGTCGAATTTCTATGAATCTGGCCATAATCTGGCAGATGTTAAAAAAAGAAAAAAAAAACTAGAGGAGTTTTTGGTCACTATGCCTCCACCAGCAGTGACGTTAGTCGTTGGCGTGTATAACCTTGCGTACAAGCTAGCACGCTGCTAGCTAGTGAGACAGCAGGGTTGCTACCCCACCAGGTGTAACGGGCATGGCACCAGTTATGAGAGGCACCTACCTGCAGCAACATTGATGGCCTTCTAGCACGAGATCGGAGCCTTACGTTGGAGGCTGCACAACACAAAGAGTAGTCCATCGCGTTGCTAATTGGCAGGGGGAAGAGAGCCCGCTGCCGGTAAAAAAGAAGAAAAAGGTGTTAGGGGCAGAATTATGATTCTAGCCTTAATGCTTTTTTCGGTTTTTAGATATAATTATTATTATACCTCTGGCATTTATATTTTATTACAAGAAGGGTTTTGGGGGTGTAATTTATATATTTACCCTTATCATTTATTTCTTATGATAATTTATCTTTTGAGATAAAATTACAATTCTACCCCTTCTTATATAAAATATTGATTTTATTTTTAAACATTGAAACACAAATTAAACTAATTGTGGAATAAATTTCTGTAATAGGATTAGGGTTGAATTATAATGTTTAATTCAAAGTTTTTATGTTTCATAATATCCTAACTAAATTAGGATTTAATTAAAATATTTAATTAAATAATTTTTAGAAAAATATTTTTTCTAAAATCAAGAGAGTTTTTAAGTAAAACAATTTATTTAATTAATCTTAAAATTGTTTAGGATATTAATAAGAATTTTAATATGAATAATTTTCTTATTAAATTTTAAAAAATGGTTTTCAAAGAAAATTTATACTAAATAAAATTTATTATGTTTGGGAAATTATGAAATTGGATTTTATTTAATATTTCTAAATTTTTTAATATTATTTTAAAAATTGCACATAAAGCCAATAATTAGAATTGAAGCATGCAATAATTTTATTATGCATATTAATATGTTATTATGTATGATGGATGGTTATGGACATTAAAGAACAATGTGATTGTGTTTCTATGGTTGCATGGTTGTAATAATAAATAAGACTTGCGTTTCCTGACTTTTCTCTATTTTTCTTCTAGGTTGTAAAATTATTTTCTTATCTAATTCCCATCGAATGTAACTCAATGTTTATTATATAATTATGTAAATATTATATAATTTAGAAATATAGGAATTTAGATACAAAAATCCATTTTGTAATCCAAGACGAAGAAAGAAAGGTGAAAAAGACTATAACTATGATGCTCCCAAAAGACGTATGAAGATTTGTAACAAGTACCTAGGTTTTGACAACCTAATTTATTTTGACAACTCGAGAAAATTAGTTTAGATATGTCTATAATCATCTAATTAGAATGGCATGTTAGAGGTGTATGTTTATATATAAATTGTTATGTATGAAATGTATATCTGTTATGCCATGTTATTTATAAGACCTAATTAATTAATAATAAATCCTTCATTAATATATTAACTACATGTTGAAAACATGAATAGTTTCCTTCCAATTTTATAAGCATACAACCATAGTTTTATTCATAGATAACTTGTTGAGCCACTCAAGGTTAATGTTGATCAAATATGCTTAATGCTATAAAATTGAGTTCTACTTAATTAACCTATATGATTTAGATGAGTCACTTATGATCATATGGGGTTAGAGGCATGAGTTATGCGAAATATATAGTATATGTTTAGACAAAGAGTTGTCACCTAATTGATATAAGAGTCACATAGAGATGTGATTGATAAACTATATTATCTACCTAATTTAATTTATTTTGATTTGTTGAGTCACTCAAGGTTGGACAAATTAAATAGGATCCTAGCCCACTAGGAAAATCTAAGTGAGATTTCTCGAATTAATAGATAAGGCTATTAATTTCCAAGAAAAATAATAGAAGATCAAATTAGGATTAAAGACCTTATCTAAATTTAAAATTTAAATATGTATGCACGAAACTAATACTCTTTATCTTTATATAAATAGGTTGGTAGATCAAATGAGTAGTAACATATCCCTATGAAACATACATGATGCTAACAAATTAACTAGACTAAATTTCTTGAATTGACACCGAAATGTGAAAATTATTCTCAAATAAAAAAAGAGGTTGTATGTTCTTGAAAATCCAATTCCAAATTCCCCTACTGAGGATGTTAAAGAAGATGTTAGGAATGAACATCATTGTCAAGTTAATGATAATGAACAAGTTACATGTGTGATGTTAGCCAGTATATCACCTAAACTTTAAAGGTAATATGAGAATATGAATGCTTATACTATGATTATGTATCTCAAAGAATTGTTTGATAAGGCTAGGAGGACTAAAAGGTATGAGACCTCTAAGAAATTGTCCCACTGTAATATGATATAAGGTTCTTTAGTGAATATCCATGTTTTGAAAATGTTTGGCTATATTAAGAAATTAGGCCAATTAGGTTTTGTCATAGACCATGAGTTAAGTGTTGACTTGGTCTTGCAGTCATTACCTCAAAGTTTTTTGCAATTCATTTCGAACTATCATATGAATAAGTTAGATAGTAAATTACTAGAATTGCTTAATATGCTTAAGACTATTAAAGAGGTCTTTAAGAAGGAAAAAAGTCAAGTTCTTCTAGTTTAGTCTTCTAGAATACCTAATAAGAAGAATAAATTTGTTGTCTTTAAAGCAAACAAACCTACTAGGGACATCAAGAAAGACAAGGGCACTGTTATCATTGTGGCAAGAAAGATCATTGGAGGAGGAATTACAAGGAATACCTTGCAACCGTGAAGGCAAGGAAGTTTAATGAATCTTCTATTTCAGGTATGTTTATAATTAAAAACTATCTTACTACTTTGTATTGTAGTTCTTATGTATTGGATACCGAATATGGTTTTTACATTTGCAAAAGCATGCAGAAACTAAAAAAAAGTAGAAGATTAGTTGAAGACAAAATGGACTCACGACTCAGTAATGAAGAAAGAGTTGCTGCATTAGCTGTAGGAACTAGTTATGCATTAGTTGTAGAAACTAGTTATTTTGTTTTGCCTAATTGGCTGATATTAGAATTTTATAACTGTTATTTAGTTCTAGTATTTTAAGATATTATTTCCATCTTATTTAGTATTAAATAAATTTAAATTTATTATTGAGGACAAATGTTGTTTTTTAATTATTTATAATAATTATGTTTTTACAGATCCAATAATTATATAAATGGTTTATATATACCTGAATTTAAGATACTCAGGTTCAATATAAACTATAACAAAATTGAAATACACATTGGAATAAGTATTAAGAAACTTCTATTGGATCGAGGTGGTTAATATTTGACATATTTCAAGGATTATCTAAAAGAGAATGAGATTCTCTATACCTCTTAGAATATTACATTCAGATGAAATATATTCGTAAGACTAAAGCATTGAATGCTTAGCCTAAACCTTAAGAAACACAAAATCTTTATAAATTTAGTAGAACATGTCATGCATTAATGAGATAAGGACCTCTGAAGGAAGTTGTGAATGACTTGTTGCTCATAATTGATGAGCCTACCAATTACTTGGAACTAATATATCATATTTATCCCAAGAAATGACTTGAAGCTATGAACTTCATATACTAACCAAGTTTGAAACTTGGTTAATCCACCTGAAGGGATAAAACCCAATGAATTTAAGTGAGTATTACGAAAATGACTAATATGAAAGACAATATACGAATGTACAATGCAAGCTTTAAGAAGTAAGAATATCAATTTTGATAGTATAATCAACATATTTGATTTCATAAAAAATATGGATAAACCTTGTGTTTACAAAAGGTTAATGAGAGTGGTTTCTTTTTTCTAATATTATATGTAGATAATATATTATTGTTAAGAAACAACATATCTTTACTTTAATCAGTAAAGTTTTGGCTATCCAAGAATTTCTCCATAAAAAATTTAGGAGAAACAACCTATTTATTGGATATAAAGATCTAAAGAGATAGATATTAAAGGTTGTTTAGATTGTCCCAATCCATGCATATAGACTAGATGCTAAAATAGCTTAGCATGGAAGAATCTAAGATTAGATTTTTATCTATTTTACATGGAATAACTACCTCTAAAGACATGTTTTCAAAGACACAGATTGAGAAATATATGATGAAAATGATATCCTATACTTTGCTATAGGATCCATTAATGAAGAAGATAAATTATAAGTTTAAAATTGTATGAATTAAGATTTTTTCAATGAAATGTTGGAAAAATATGAATATCAGATAATAAATGTTTTATTCTAAATGGTAGTGCTCTAAATTAGAAGAGTTCCAAACAAGAGAGAATAACTGATTTTAAAAATGAATAAGAGTACACCTCCACATTTGAGAAATAAAGAGATTGTTTGGATCAAAAAGGAATATCATCCTTCTTTTTAATTGACTCCCTATTCACGTAATGCTTTAGACGCTACCCATTCATTGTGAATGTTCCCTTCTCATCATAAGTGACCTCCACTATTCTATAAGGAAACACCTTAACAACCATGAATGACCTTAACCATCATGATTTAAGCTTACCAGGAAACAAGTAAAGTCGTGAATTAAAGAGTAACGCTTGTTGACTAGGGATAAACTCTTTATGTGTAATATGCTTGTCATGCCAAGCCTTGGTCATTTCCTTGTATATTTTAGCATTTTATAAGACTCATTATGAAACTTATCCATCTCATTGATTTGCAAGATTCGTTTCATACTTGCAACTTGTAGATCCATATTTAACTGCCTCATTGCCCAATATGCCTTATGCTCTAATTCAATAGGGAGATGACATGCTTTCCCAAAGACTAATTGATATGGAGACATTCCCAATGGTGTTTTGAATGCTGTCCGATAAGTCCACAATGCATCATTTAGCTTTCTTGCCCAATCCTTTCGAGAGTCATTAATTATTTCCTCTAAAATTTGCTTCACCTTCCTATTTGACACCTCTTCTTGGCCATTTGTTTTGGGATGATAAGCCAATGCTCTCTTGGGTCTAACTCTATATTTAGACAAAAGTGCTTCAAACAACTTGTTACAAAAGTGAGTTCCTTCATCACTGATGATGATCCTAACATTCATTCACTTGCGATTTTGACTAATAAGGACCTAGGGCTTTTATCCGATCGGAATTCCAAATTGCTTGTTTGACCTCTTCCATAATTACCTTTTATTCTAGTTGTTGAACTTATAGTGTGAAGAGTTTATTGAACCCAAGTGGCTCCATCATAACTCTTGTAGAGATGTCATTATTATTTTTGGACGTATAATCTTGATTATATTAGTTTTTCCTAACTAGTTATTCTACCAAAAAAACTCACTTCTCTTTTTATTTGTCAAACCCTCAAATTGGTATCTTCGATTGGTTATTTGATATGTCAAACCTCTCTTTTGGAGTCAAGACTTGTTACATAACATTAATAGGCGTAATACTAATAAGTGAATACTAAATTAGATTTATATTCTTGATTCCTGAAAACATATCCCTTATTGCATATAGATCCACAATTTATTCATTATATCTTATTTAAATATCCTTGTTGTATCATAATCATAGCTTAGAATAAAACTCTCAAGTGGTGTAAAATTCTAAATATCTTATAGTTTCAAGAGGTGGTGAGACAAAATATATAGAAAATTTGAAATTTTGGTGACTAACTTAGTTTAAAAACTAAGTGTTCCTCATTTGAGGACACAATCTCATTTTGGTGCCTTGCATGTTCAAAAGTTGTAGTACATGGTTCTATACTGGTTAGTATTGTGAGTCTAATTTCGTTCTTTATCACATCTAAGCCTAGGTGTGAGGTCCATTATGTAACCTATTAAGCTGTAAGATCTATAAATGTAACCATATATTTTGTATAAACTATTATTTTTCATGAAAATTTTCTCTAGATTTTCCTGTGTTTGTTTTCAAAAAATATTTTTTTGTTTTTGTTTCTCATAAAATATTTTATAGGAAAATTGATCAATGAAAAATATTTTACACTCAACCTTCAAACTTAGTTAGTCATTTGCTAATTAAAAACTATTTTCAACTCATAACGTTCCATAAAATATTTTACGATTAGTAATCTACTTACAATATCATCAAACTATTTCATCCACCACCACCACCTCACCATTATCTCCCCCTCCACCATCACCATTAACAACTATTTTACGTGTAAAATATTTTTTATTTGTAAGATATTTTATGCAAAATAAACATACCTCTCCTTTAAAAAAACTCTTCATTGTTGAAGTTGGTATATCCGCTTCAAATCTCTAAATATATTTCTAGCAGTCTATGCTAAACCATTTTTTTTTATCTATGCTAATCAAGGAGAATTCTATATATCTACCCTTGTTAGCTTCATTATCATCCAATTTTATCCAAATGACAAGAGAAAATAGATAGAATATTCTTGGTTGACATCAATAATTATTGGCATAAATGATATTTTCATTTTTAAGGTTCAATCCAATTTTGAAGGGCTGAGTAAGTAGTTAAACGTCTTTTTATTTGATTCATGCCTTTTATCTTGCATATTGCATAATCATCATTTGCAGTTATAGCTTTACTTTCCGTAACTATCTCATTAATCAAATGCCACTAGTCCATTCTAATAGTCAATCCTCTCTCTTGCTAGCCAGTCGAGTAGCGAGCCAAATGCTTTATTTTTTTTCTATTTTGAGATCCTTTCTGACATTTGAGCATCCATTTTGGCCCTTACATCCAGCATTTGAGACAATTTTTCTTACAATTTTGATGCAAAAAAAAAGTTAGCAACATTTTTGGTAGTTATAAACATTGAGAATTTTCTTTTTTTGATGTCTAGGATTAGAAATTCTTACTATCTTTCCTTCGATCGAGCTATCAGAAAATCTTGCTAACTTGATCTTGCTTTAGGTCTTACCTTTGCTTTATCTGGTTCAAGTCCAGGGTGGCCTAGATTTTCCAAAGAAAAGATTAAAAGAAGCATCTAACTCCTTCATTCATGCTCCACTTAGCTCGAGGGGATATAACTTAGTTGGTAGAGCTTCGCTCTTGTAATTGGGTCATTACGATTCAGGTTGGATGCCTAATTATCCAGTTAAGAATGATAATATCTTGAACCTGATCTCATGGTTCACTTTTTTTAAGTAATGGGAAAGATGAATGAAACATATCACTGAAAGACTTTATTGAAGCGAAGATAGGCTTTTCAAAAAACTTTTTGAATCCTGACTGGCTTTTATTTTTACATTACTCATTCACTCACATGCTTGTAAGTTGGATCAAAATTAACAAATTATCATAATTGTTTGCATTATTTTCATATCAGGTCAATAAGCCTTATATGTAGACTTAATTTTAGAGATGCCTATATTAGCGGGTTCAATTTAGTCTAGGTTCCGTTTCCTTCAAAGTCTTGAATCTCCTGATTGTTTGTGTCTACTTAAAGTTTTTACTTTAGAGCATATAAAGCTTGGCTATAGTGATAAACTTGATTAGTGGTATGTGGTCAAATTTTTTTCAAGTGAAAAAAAGATGTTGAGGTGACACTAGAGTTATTAAAGAAACAAGAAAAATCTGAGACTCAAGTTATTAACTTGATTTGATTTAATAAGTATGTTTAATTTAATAATATGATTATAAAAATAGACAATAATGATAAATAAATCAAATTAAAAAACACAATGATCAACTAAAAAAGAATGGCAGTCAATACTACAGAAATATATCCTCACAATATTTGATACAAATAAAAATTAAATGCGAACTTGATAACCCCATATAAAGTAAAATAAAAAAAATCAAAGAAAAATACCAAAAAAATCAAATATTGAAGGAAAAAAATGAAAAAAAATAAAATTAAAAAATAAACAAAAAACCTACTCGAGTACACCCGAGTAAGCATGCCAAATACTCGATTTAGTCGTGAGATCAAAATAACATCGTAAAAAGTAAATTGAATAAAACAACGAAGCTCAAATTTCAAATAAACCAATGTTGAAGGGTGAAATTAAAAAAAAAACCTAAAAATAACAAAAAAAAGAGAGACATGAGTTAATTGGGGTTAACCTGTTAAGCAGCGACTCAGGACACAAGATCAGGATAACTATATAGAAAGAAAAGTGAAAAAAAACACGAAACCCAATCTCTAACCAACTCAATATTGAATAATGAAAAAAAAATAATGATCTAAAAAAAATTAAAGTCAATTCGGGCAAATTTTTAAAACCTATAACTTGGGCCATGAGGTTAGGCTTAACCGTATAGAAAGAAAAAAAAATCACGAAGCCAAATCCCTATTCAATAAAATGCTAAATGATAAAATTAAAAAAGTAATTCAATAAAAAAGAATCAAAGAGAAAACAAATAGCAATGAGAAGAAAAAGAATAAGAACCAAATTTAATATAAAAATAAAATAAAGCCAAATATAGAGGGATAAAATAAAAAAAATCAATAAAGAATAGTATAAAAAAACAAATAAAAATTAAAAGACTGATGTCCAATTTGATATAAAAATTAAATGAAATCAAATGCTAAGAGGTGAAATTGATTAAAAAATCAATAAAAAAATTCAAAATAAAATAAATAACAATAAAAAAATAAAGTGCAAATTAAAATAAAATAAATAACAGGACATATTTCAAATTTTGCAGGCCAACATGATTTCTGAGGAGAGGAGAAAGAAAAAAATAGAGAAGTAAAAAAAAGCCCACCGAAGATCAACAACCATGCCTCCACAGACACGAGTCAAACCATTGGGAAGATCTCGATGGCAAGGTTGTCAAAAATACTTTTTTGACACGACATGAAAAATATAATATAAACTCGAATCGTAAATTTATAAGTAATTTTTTTAACTAATTATATATTGACAATTCAAACCAAGAAATTAAATTACATTAAAATCTGATAAAATGAGTCAACAATATTATAATCAATGAGTGATCTAAACAAAATAAGATATATAGATAGTATGAATCAATAAATTAATGACATGGAGAAATAAAAAGTCTCAAAACAAAACTTCTCAATACAGGGGAATCACTGAATGGTAGGAAGTACACATGTAGCTGGTGACAACTTGGTTGTTCCCATCACAATAAGTCGTAATGGACCCCTTTCAGATTGCAAGATAATGAGTCTAAACTAATAATTAACTAACATAAATTCAATAATGAAATAAACCCTTAAAACAATGTTTAATGTGCTAGAAAAAAAATTCAAATTAAAAATAATTATTCATAAATAAATAAATAAATAAATAAATAAAATAGAATAATAAAAAAGTCTTCATTTTAAAATTCCTCTATGTAGCCCGAATCTTTAATTTTCGTATGTTTTTGGCAGATTTGAGTCTTGATTTCAAACATATTATTCTCTCTCATCTAGATAAATTACTGGTCTATATGATATATGGTTGGAAAGTTTCAGATGTCTAGTTTCCAGTCCAATTTTAATCGTTGTAAAATTTCACTAGTAGCTCCAGATATGTCTCAAACAGTATATGAAGGTTTAGTTTGACATATTTGACAAGATTCATCTACTAACTTTGACCATCTAAAATATTATGTTTCCGAACTCCATTTGACCTGAAAATTTATTGCAATATATTTTCATGTGTCTAATATTTTCCTATAAAATTTCAGCTTTATCCAATATACGGTTTGAAAGATATGTTCAATATCGCAAAACTGGTCAGCTGACATTTTAAGGTCAAATTTGAACATGACTTGGTTCATATTACAAATTTAGTAAACTCGTAAAATCGGACCGAGTTTACTAATTTTACACGAGTTAAGTTCGATTTTACTGGTTTTCGAGTTTTTAGTTCGATGTTGCACGTTAGATACATGTTATCTCGTAAAATCGTCCGATTTTATGAGTTAACTCTCGATTTTAAAAACAATGCTCGATGGGATGCTTCCTACGCCGCTGATAAAGTCATAGTTTGGATGCCAAATGATACCTTATGCTTCTCTAAAAAACCACGGCCGCCCCCACATGATGGCATATGCATTGCGCTCACCAAATTATTTTCCCTACTCGTTTACCCTAGTCCCCACAACTGTTTTAGTTTCAATTGTGGTCCCTTAACACTCAATTATTTTAAATTAGCTAAATTTTGTTTTATTTTGCAAAACTAAGCACTGAAAATTTCTCTCGACATTGCAAGATCATTGTATCAAGGCAATAAAAATAAACAACCAAGTCAAATTACAAATAAAGTCAATGGGAATGGATCAAAATGAAAGAAAATTAGGGATTGAAATAAAAAAAGACAAGAACTTTCACTATAATCATGCAAATCAATCTCTAATATTAGAAAAAAGGACTGAAAATTTATTTAAGCTTCAAATTTGCTCTCTGAAGCTCTAATTATTTAAACTAATCAAATTAAATTTTATTTTGCTAAACCAAGAATTAACCGAGTGATGGGACCAACCATAAATCAAAGTAATTTTAAAGGACTAAATAAAAAAATAAATTAAGGATCAAAGTGTAAAAAATCATAGGAACTAAAAAAATAAAGAAGAAGCACAGTTTGATTAACAGTGCTTCCCCTCACAGTCTGCGGTAAAAGACTGAGAAGGGCTTAGTTTGTTTGTTTGTTTTTTTTTTTAAAGTTTATGTCACTGTTGTCATATAGGGTTCGAATCTAGAGGTAAGGTCGTGGAAAGTAATTTCTTATGAATTCATCAAATATCCTTTACATTAATTTAACAATAAGAAGACACGAAGGATGCTTGGGGCTAGCTTTTATATATGCCATTGATGTTATATATTTCAGCAACCAATAATGAGTATATTTATGTGGATTGATATGTCATTTCATGCTCTGATTAAATAATTTGTTTTTTTTTTTTATGATGGATTAGATGCTTCAGAAGGATATCAATATTTCTTGTTCTTGAAATTCCAGCAGGCGATCGAGATGCAATTCAATACTTTTCAACCAGTTATGATCTGTAATTTGCAGTGTTGTTTTTATATCCCAAGCTAGCTTTAGGCCATTGATTTTCATGAATCCAGGTATCCTTTTTACAAAACATTAGTTTCATGCATAGTTTTGAAACCCGACCCGGTCATCAACCTTGTCAAGTGATCTGGTCACGGGTCAGATGGGTTGACCCGGGTAAAAAAAAAACACCTATAAAAAAAACACATAATTAGTTACAATGCAACACTTACACAAACTAAATTTAAATTATAAACCAACAACATCAATTTAATTCAATATCCAAAACATAAACAAAATATAAATTCTAAAATATTTAAAACAAAACATCCAACCACATAAATTCTAAAATATTTAAAACAAAACATCAAATAACATAAATTCTAAATTAACACCACATTCACTTTTATTTTATTGAATCAACACATTAATTTCTTATGCTCACATCACCACTAACTATTTTAAAAAACCCTAACAAACCTAAACTCCAAATCTCTGCTTCCAAATCTTTAGTTTCTCCATTCGTGGCGGTGGCGACTGTGCTACCCGATGAGGTGGCTCCGCAACCGGAACTGGTAGGGGTGAATTCGGTGGTTGTTGAGGAGTATAATCCGGCCAGGTCGAATGATTATAAAGATTATAGGAGGGAGAAAAAAAGGAAGGCAATGAAAGCAGAGAGGTTGAGGGAGATTGAGAGGAGGAGGCAAGAGGAGGAGGAGGAGAGGGAGAGGGAGAGAGGGAGAAGGATAGGGATAGGGATGTGAATATTTATGGGGAGGAAGCGTGGAGAAGGCGTGCTGCCACGAGTGGAGGTGTTCCGAGGAGTTCTTCACCACCCAGGAATGGAAATGGGTTTAGTATGGGGACGTCAGGGACGGTAGGGTTGGGAGTTGGTGCTGGTGGACAAATGACTACGGCGCAGAGGATGATGGCGAAGATGAGGTGGAAGGAAGGGCAAGGATTGGGGAAACAGGAGCAAGGGATTACGACGCCATTGATGACGAAGAAGACTGATAGGAGAGCTGGGGTTATAGTGACAGCTAGTGAGAAGAAGGTGAAGAGTGTGAATTTCAATGGAACTCCTCCAGCTCGGGTTTTGCTCCTTAGGTAGCAGGTGCAATAGGCCGGGACGCGGAGTTTGAAGGAAGAGAAGAGGCAGTGGCAGTGGTAGGAAAAAAATTGATTGGGTCTCACCTGGGTTTGACAGGGTGGACCGGGTCCCGAGTCGACCTGCCGGGTGGACCGGGTTTCCCCGGGCCAATTCCCAAGCGAGTTTTTGCCTCCACCCGGACCGGTCCCAGGCCCGGGTCGGCCGGGTTCCGGGTCGACCCGCCAGGCCGGTCCAGGTTTTAAAACACTGGTAACATGGAGTATTTGTTTTAGTTCAATAAATGATTATTTCTCGACAATATAACTCTCTCTCTTGCCATCATTAATTTTTGTTCTGCTACGTGAAAACCAAAACCGATTATGTGTAATTAAACAAAGCACCATATTTTGTAATTTCAAGTCCGATAATTAATTAAGTTCATATTTGCCTAATTCAAAGGAAACAAGGGTTAAAATATTCTCACAAATGGTTCGAATTTCTTAACAACAATGGTAGATGCAAGGGCAAATAGAGACTGGCTCAGTTAGGAG
>Ga0325411_1006660_pt1 | contig 12659 bp, 3 predicted proteins | sample PopdelMetagenome_13_FD_206181 | JGI IMG/M metagenome (GOLD analysis project Ga0325411, IMG submission 206181) | Populus deltoides microbial communities from Bellville, Georgia, United States - Xylem-PdIQD-R4 | ecosystem: Host-associated > Plants > Phyllosphere > Stem > Wood/Secondary xylem... | reverse complement strand
CTTCTTATTAATTTTTTTTATTTTCATCCTTATTTTTTTAGATCCTTTGTGATTGGTTTTTTTCTTTGGTTTCATCTTTTGATATTTTATTTGTTAGGCATTCTACTTCATGTGATCTTATCGTTCTACATTAATGTTTTTTGGAAAAAAATTAGTTTTGTAATTTTCTTCAATTTCTTTTCTATATGTTTATCTTAGTCTCATGACCTAGGTTGCGGGTTTCGCAAGCCTTTTTAGAATTGTTTTGTATGTGTTTAATTTTTCAAGATATTATTCTAATGCATCTATATTTTCTTTTATATATATATATATACAAATGAGCTTTATTTTTCAAAATAAAAAATATTCTTTTTTTAAATAATAATTTTGATGTGTTCGGCCTTGCATAATATTTTTTTAGGAAGTGAGATATTTAGTCAGTTTCAGTTATGTTTATCTTTTAGGTCACAAGTTTTTTACGGTGTGGATTTATTTTTTATGAAAAAAAAATAAGTTCAGTTAACACATATGAGTGAATGTCTAATTTTATGTGATTGAATATTTTAATTTACATTCATCTCTTAATTATTTTTTATATTTCTCTTTTGGTTATTATTAACAGTTTTTTTTGTTTATTTACACATGAGGGGGCAAATTATTAATAAATACTTGATATTATGTATTATGTAGAGATGCATTATATAGAGAAATTAATTTGAAATATATGTATTAACTCATATCGAACAAAATTAATTTATAAATACTTTCAAAATAAAAAAACTTACGTTATAATTGATATTTTTGAGTTTTATATTTTAAAACCGTTTCATAATAATTTTATTATCAATATTATTGCAAATATTTTTTTTAATATATACAATTAAATTATTATTCATTTTTAGTGTAGGGCAAAATATATGGAATAGGTTGACCAAAATCCATATTTTGCTTTTGAAGTGGTAAGGCGGAGTTTCTAAAGTTGTTTTCTTACCTCTTGAGTTAGAAATTAGTGGAGACAACCTCTTCAGATTGTTTTCGACTGTCGTTCTTTTTCTTGCTACAAAGTGTCGTTTCTGCCCTCCAACGATAGAACCATGCAACTACTTACTGGTTGAATTTCCATTTCATTATTCTGTCCGAGCCGGATAAAAAAAAAAAAAAAACACTGATTGTGGGCACAATGTATTATAGATGAGAATAGAATAATTATCATTTTACCTTTCTAATAAAAACACAGTAAGTTCGAGATTGGGATAATTTAGTATTTTTATAAGATTTATTATCCATGATAAAATTAATAAGGGATAATTTGGTTATTTTATTTTTTTCAAATACATAATGCAAAGAATATGTTACTCATAAAAGTAAAAATTTTAAAAAATATCGATGAGAGGTAATTAGATATTTTTTTCTTTTGCATGTACTTAATTATTCTCATTAAAGAAATTGTTAAAAGGCTGGTTGGGAGTTGTTTGGTCCTTTTAAATTTTCAAGCACGGTGTAAAAATTATTTTACTCTTAAAAGTAAAATTTATCAAGTTTGCGTCTAATTTTTTCTTTTTAAAGTGGTTTTTTTGTGATTAAAAAGTTATCTTGGGGTTGATTTGGTCTTTTAACATTATTTAATATTATTTAAAGAAACAAAATTGCATGCGCTAACAAAAAAAAAAACGGTGCATGCAATGCCACCCTCTAGCCAAAAGCTATTTTATGGGATGGTGTTTGGAGCCCCTTACTATTCTCTTTCTGTTGATGCCACACGTGTACACAAAAAAGTTATGGTTAGGTTTCGGTGGATTTGTTTTTTTATCTTTATCAAAATATAGAGGTATCCTTTCATTTATTTTTTATATCCAATTTGATCTTTATTTTTTTTACTACTATTTATTTTGTTTTTTACTTTTTTTTTTAATTGCTCTTCAATTATGCCCTTTATAATCTAGCTTTATTTAACCTTTATATCAAATTTGATTCTTATTTTTTTAATTGTTGTTTATTTTTTGTTTTTCTTTTTCTAATATATACTTTTTTTTTAATTTTATCCATTTGAATTCAATTTCAAATTACTTTTTATATCATATATAATCCATATTTTTTTTAATTTTTCTTTTCATGAGGTTCGTCCTGGGCTCTTAACTAAGATTACAGTTTCGAGTCCTAACATAAATTGATTGTGATCCTTTTCTGATCCCTTTTTAAAATTAGTTTTTTTATATAAATTTCTTTGATATGTGAATCCGAAGTTTGATCACATCACGAGAAAGAGTACCACTCAATTTAATCGACTTGATTAAGCAATGTTTGACATTGCAGGTGTGTTTTAAAGTATTTTCTAAAATTATTTTGTTTGAAAAAAATATAAAATTAATGTTTTTTAATTATTTTTTAATAATTTTTAAAATCATAAAATCATAAAAAAAATATCAATTTTATATTTTTAAAATAAAAAGAATTTTCAATCACTTTATCAAAAACATGTTTAACTGGGTTAATGGCTTAACCAGTAAACTTAAATCAAGATTTCCCATAACAGTTTTGCGTATACTGTGCGTCTGTCCCACCCTCTCCAAAGTTTGGATTTAATAAAAGGCAGAGAGGGTACTAATAAGTCGTCACCTCTTCCTAAATCCTTTTACCCTACAGGAAAAGGAATCTTGCTGCTGTATTTAAAAGGGGCTTTGGAAACGCGCAGGTTCTTTCCTGAAGCAAACCAAGCAGCACGAGTCCTAGGTACAACTTACAGTGTTTTAAAAGTATTTAAAGAAAAATTAAATTTTTTTTTAATTTTTTTTACTTTAAACTAATATTTTTTTTTTAGTGTTTTGAGTTCATTCTGATACATTGATTTTAAAAACAATTTTTAAAAAATAAAAAATATTATTTTGATACATTTTCAAATGAAAAGCAACCGCAACCACACTCTCAAACAGTTAATATATTAATGATAGTTTTATTATATTAATTTGGAATAATTATTTAAAATATGACCATGCCTTTTAATTAAGAAAATTCAACACTGTTTTATATTAATTACCGTGCGGCATGGAAGGATTCTCAGATTTTTCATCATCCATGTAAAGATGAATAAAGAAAGTAAAGAAATTAAAGGAAACAAATATGCTTTTACTTCTTATCTATACTTTGTGGAAAGGCAAATATTCCATGAATAGTCTCTGTGCTATATTTATATTCATATAATATGACAGCGAAACATCATATTAAGAGCATTTTCTTTAGCTTTCTCTTCCTAGAAGAATGATCGGATACATATAAGAACATGGTAATAAAAATAGTATAAAAATCAGTAGAATTTTTTTGAATTTTTTTTTGTTAAAACAAGGTTTCTTTGTTTTTTTTTAAAAAAAAATTTGGTTCAACTTGAATTAACCCTCGTGACTAATAGCTCAGGCTTGTCACAAGTCAACTTTCGAGTCAAATTTTAAAACTATGATAATAACAATTTTTATGTGTACATTGACTTGAATTAACCTGAGTTGGCCCTCCCGAACCATGATCAAGATCTTGCCCCAGGTTAACTTACAAATTAGATTTTAAAACTATAATAATAATAATAATAATTTTTATTTTTTTTATTAATATAAATGAACCCAAATTAACCTTTCAACATGTGACTCGAGCCTTGCCTTGAGACAACCCTTAAGTTGAGTTTTAAGACTATAATAATAATTATTTTTATTTTATGTTGTCTCAGGTCAACTAGGGTCAACCATCATAATCTTTAACATTGGCCTTGCCTCAAGTTAATCACTAATCGAATTTTAAAACTACGATAATAATTATTTGGATTATATATATTATATAAATATATTTGTAGAATTTTTAGATTTTTTTAATACAATATAATATATACATATTTTGATATTGACATAAAACACATACCGACACACACACACACATATATATATATATATATATATATATTAATTATTTTATTTTGTTATTGATTAATAAGTAATAATCGGTAATAAATACTCATTGAACACATGAAACTAAATAAATAATTTATAAATATAATTTTTCTTATTAATAAATAAAAAATAAAATATAAACACCGGGAAATTGAACCCAAGAATACTGACACAAAGTAATGCCTATTCCCCTGATAAAGATTGCGAACTTACGAAAAGTCCACTGACAATTTGAACGGATGGGTGATTGAGACCAGATATGAGGTCATGGCCAACAAGGATCGTCGAGATATGACATGAAGATCCGACCATCCACTAGTGAGGTCGAAAACCTCGGGCTGTCCAGGTTCATTGCGTGTTCAACCCTCTCGAATCTAACCTAGTGAACGAAAATGGGGCAATTAGATAAGGTTTTTGGGGTCTTAATATTAATAATATGTGACATAAGTCTAATTAGACCCCATCTATCCCCATCTCATCTATCATTTTTTAAAACGATTATATATTATCAAACCACATACATTACTATAAAAAAAAAAACTCGGCAAATAGCAACCACATAATATTCAATAATAATAATAACATCATTAAAGACGGAATATATTTTCTTAATAATTACTGATAAAATAAAAATAAAAAAAAACATTATATTTGTGATTTTATCCGTATCATAACATGTCATAATTTATCAACAGTTTTACCAAAAGAAATATTACATTGTTAATTTTTATCAGATATTTTTGTAATAAATTTAAAAGTTTTATAACGGATAATAATTTTATTTTTTGTTTTTGTTTTTGTTTTTTTAAGTTATTTAGAGAGGATGAAATTATGCCCCCACAAAACCCACCAATATGTGTCGTAACGGTTTAATGATTGCCCAAAGAAGCTTTGCTTTTACCCAAACTATCCCGAAAAGAAAACAAATACGTGGCGCTCTCTTCGACACGTTTGTGTCTCCTACGGGTGACCCATCAACTACCTCAGCCAACGCAAATCCGACGTCATATCTTCTCCGTACTTCCACGTGTAACTTCAGGTCTCTCTTGTTGTCCACCCATAATTAAGCACTTATATTTTTAATCTCAGTCAATTAAATACAAATCATCTACATTAAAAAATAAAGATTGCTTAATAAAGATAATTAGCATATTTAACTTGCGTTAGAATATCAAATCCAGTAATATTAAGTTTGATTGAATATTTTTTAACTAAAAATACAGCAAAGACAATATCCCTTAGTACTATAGTGTTGTTTACAATGTAAACAATATATACGGTACATGCAATATGTTTTTTTACAAGCTAGACTCAACGGTATTTTTTAATTAAAAAATAAAAAAAGCAACATTTTCTTGTGCCACAGTGTGTCTATAGTACAAATACTTTATATTTATAAACTGGTCCATAATATAATGAGTCTGTGTTTATAGTACTTGCATAATATTTCCCCTACAACTTTTAAATTATAGAATATAATAGGTTAGATGATGAATTTAACAGAAAATAAATAAGAAAAGTTTATAAAAATGACTCATGTGGTGAAGAAAAGTAATTAATTAGTTGAGATAAAATCTCCTGAAGAAAAGTAATTAATTAGTTGAGATAAAATCTCCATGTACTTAATTAATTGAAATTAAAAATACATATGCTTAATTAAGTGAACTGATAACAATAACAGGAGGGGTTTTATTGACGAATTGGGAAAAATATAAGATGCAAATAAGTGACTTTGAACAAAATAATTAACGGTTTTATTTTTTAAAAAATAATTAAGAATCAATAATTCTTAGACTTTTTTAAGGGTTTTTTTTGTCATTAAATTGCCAAAATAAATGGCTCAAAAACAATGCCGATGGAGAAAGGGAGGAAGTTCGGTCACCCAAACAACTATTAGGATTGAATTAATTTCCAAGATTTAACGCCTGCATGAATAGACAGATTCTTTTTATTTTTTTATTTTATTTTTTTGGATCAAACGTTGTTAGTGTATGGCTTCCGTCAATGGTTTGGTAGATGAAACGTTAGCCTTTTCTTTCCATGATGCGTTTTAATTTATTTTTTATTTAAGAAAATATTAAATTAATTTTTCAATTTTTTTAATATACTAAACATAGTTTTTTAGATCAGCTCGGATAAAGACCCGGGTTCCAGGTTTTGACCGAGTCACTAGGTTGCTTGGGTCAATTCCTTTTCGTTTGTTTTAAAATTAAAACGATATCATTTTAATAAAAACAAAAATCAACGGGTTACAACCGGGTCTTGCAAGGTCAACAAGGTCACATCAAATTTTTTTTCTATTCCTTCAACCCGGTTATATTTTAGTTCCGGATCAGCCGAGTCTTGAGTCAATCCACTGAACAGAGCCGGGTTTCAAACTATAATACTAAATTTAAAAATTAAATAAAAAACACCATGCACACAGGCACATTGTTTCTATCCAAGTCAGTTTATTTATTTATTTTGAAATGCATATAGGCGGGTCCGATAGATAATTGAGATTTGTTTGGTCGATGAAATTTCCGAAAAATAAAATTATAGAGATTCGGGGCCTAGCTGGCTAGCTACTTCAATGCATCATCGCCTGTACCTTCTCATACTTCTGGTATCCAAATAGGGGCCTGCTGCAGATTTTCAAATATCATATCCTTTCATACGGGAGGAATGAGGGTACGCTAACGTGATTGAAATCATATTTTATTAAATTTAATTTTTTTATATATTTTTAAATTATTTTAATATATTAATATTAAAAATAATTTATTTTAAAAAACAATTATTACTAACCCCCTCTCTCTCAATGCTTTCCAAGCCACACATTAAAGACGGTGACTGTTCGCTACTGTTCTCTACCAACAAAAACCCTTCATTGTTTATTTTTTCATTTTAAAAATATTTTTAAAACAAATTAAAATTTTTTATTTTAAATTAAAATTTTTTAATATTTTCAAATCATTTTAATGCGTTGATATTAAAAATAATTTTTAAAAAATAAAAAAATAATATTTTAATATATTTTTAAATTAAATATATTTATAATTATAACCATACTTCCAATCAGGCAGCCAGCTATCCACACAACTGGATCGGTCACGTTGCAAACGAAGTCAATTATGTTGTTTCAATTGAAGAAATTGTGAAGCAATTATGTTGTTTCTAGTTTTTCATAGAAAGTTAGTTAGTATTTATAAATCAAAGAAGAAAACTAGAAGCGGGTAGGAGCTAGAAAATTATAACACGGTCTCCTTTTCCAGGCTCTTACGTTTCTGGAGTGCCGTGGGATAGAAGGAAAGAAGGATAATATTTAATATTAGGTTAGTTGTTGTTTTTGAAAGAATTTTTTATTTAAAAATATATTAAAATAATATTTATTTATTTTAAAAAAATTATTTTTTATTAACATATTAAAATAATTTAAAAATATTAAAAATTTTAATTTAAAATAAAAAAATTTATTTTTTAAAAAAACACAGCATCTCGCATAAATAAATAAAAAGTAATTATCTAGTAGGTAGTTTAGTAATAAGAGTTTGAGATCAAGATGTTTATTCTTCCTATAATTTCAAGTTCAAGCTCTATAGTTGCTAATATGATGGCCACTGAAAACTTACATAATCATTAACTTCAGAATCTATGGAATTAATGGAGTTATATATAAACTAAGCTGATATAAATATCCTATTAAAAAAAATACAAGAAAAGAAATGAAGACAAGAAAGATGCAAATTGATTGCATTCAAGATTCTATAGTACTATTAAAAGTATAAGGCAATATTAAATTAAAACACAATCATCCTCCTACCCTATACTTTGATTGCTATGCTGTTCTTCAGTGGCTCAATATCCATGGCGATACCTCTCCTTTTGTTGGGGGAATTGAAGTCACTTTATGCCTATTTTTCAGTATCGTTGAATTGCAAATTCTGATGTCATGTTCTAGAATCAATTATTTTTTATCCAATAAGGTACATATTGATCTTGTAGAACCAGCAGTTCAATCTTGTGTTTTTACGTTCATTACAAACTTTAGCTCACGAAACATATGGGCAAAGTTTTTTACAGGAACTTTTTATTAAAAAATATATTAAAATATTTTTTAAAAGTTTTATTTTTAGTATTAATATAAACCGTGTTTGATTTTTTATCAATTTTTATGTTTGCAGTGAAACAAATATAATAAGATGTTTGGTAACAAACCAAACTGTGTTTTATACTGCGGAGCCTATTAAACAATTGAGTTTAAAATACAGTTTTTGTGAAGCAGTTTTTACATATTTTTTTTAATTGAGTTTCGTAAAACCCTATTTGTTTTTGCATTTCAAGAGCGCTTTTTAAAATATTTTAATTTTTTTTTGTTTCAAATTGATATATTTTTGGTGTTTTCAGATCATTTTGATGAGTTTATATCAAAAATATTTTTTAAAAAATAAAAAAATATATTATTTTGATGTATTTACAATTAAAAAACACTTTGAAAAAAAACCACAACCACACTTCTACTAAACATTTTATACATGTTTTTTTGCTACATATAAACTTCAATCATATTTTTTACCAAACACGTATCTAAATACAACTAATCACAGCTAATCACATTTTTTACCAAACAAGTATCTAAATACAACTAATCACAGCTAATCATATTTTTTACCAAACACGTATCTAAATACAACTAATCACAGCTAATCACATTTTTTAATACCACGATAACAAAAGCTACCTAAAAAACAAACATACTTATATTAAAATTATTAAAAAATACTGAACAATATTAATTTAGTATTTTTTAAGTTTTATATATTTTTAAACCTTTCTTAATTTTAATAATAATATCAAATACGCTGTAGGGTAGCTTGTCAGCTATCACCATCGATCAAATTATTATTTATGTTTATTTTTTAGATTTTTTTGACCGACCTTGTTATAAAAGAATATTTAAAGTGTTCAATATTTTACTTCAACGATTGAAACATTTATATTTTTTTTTGTTATAGTTTTATTGGATTGCATAGGTGAATTTAATTTTTAGTTGACCACATTGATTTTTTTTTTACCAAATCGATTTAAAGATATAGTTTTCAGACTAAATAAAAAAATAGTAGTTTATATATAAAACGTCAAGTATTTTATTTTTTTTCTATAATGATGAGCATTTTATTTAACAATTCAATTGTTAATTATTTTTCTACACGTCCTTGAACAAAAAAAAGAGAAAAAAAAGAGAGGTAGCCTCCTCGTGCTTCATTATCTTTAATCCATCTCTTTTCAAAAAGAATGACAAGAAAGATCAGCTATCCCTCTGGAAAATGCTACTATAGTGTCTGAGAGTACGATTGCCCTTTATTCTAAAAACTTTTGAATATTTTTTCAAATTAATTTTTCAATATATTTATCCATAGATTTGATACATTAGTATCAAAAATAAATATAAAAAATTATTTTAATATATTTTTAAATAAAAAAATATTTTTAAAAAATAACTTGTAACATAATCCCCAAACAGAACATAACTGGTCTGTTTGGAATTATGGTAGCAGTTACGATTCAAAATACTTTTTATTTAGAAATGAATTAAAATAATATTTTTTTTATTTTTAAAAAATTATTTTTAATATCAGCACATTAAAACTATCTAAAAAAATTAAGAAAAATTAATTTTCAACAAAAAAAATTCAAAATTTAATGTAATGCGGTTTGCGCCGCGTTTCCAAACAAGTTCGAAAATGTATCAAAATAATATTTTTTTATTTTTAAAAAATTATTTTGTATATCAGTATATTAAAATAATTCAAAAATACCAAAACAATATTAATTAAAAAATAAATTTTTTATTTTATTTTTAAAACACAAAAAAAAACAATACATTGAATTGCTAATTATTTCCCGGCAGCGGCAGGACAGCTTTCTATCACTATTGTAAGTTTGGCCCAAAATGAACACATCCACATTTTTTGCAGGAGCACACCACGTTCCTCCTGGAGTCCTGAAAGGCCTAAGCACTGAGAAGGAGTCTATTCGAGATTGACCCTAATGCATATATATCCCTAATCAGCTGGCCCATAGGCATTGGACGCAAGCAGCATAAGCACATGCATCTGCATCTGCATCATGTATTTCTGTCAAGCCTTCCTCGCACTCCCATCACTAGCTTTAATCATGATAATTTGGAAAACAAAAATAAATTTGATGTCTCTTTCGCTGAGAGACAGTGGTTATGTTCAAACCACAATAATTAAGGGAAACACCTTTGATGATCTTTCGAGACGATCGATTACGTGGAGAGGGCTAATCCAAGAAAACACAATTACTGAAAATTAAAATAAAAAAATTGAGAGATCTCATTTATAATATCACCTTGACTTTAATGAGAAGAAAGGGGAGGATTAAACCCTTAGTTTATCCCCCCTAACTTGGATTGTATACATCTCCCCTTCTGTTTACAGTGGAGAATCATAGTCAAATTAAATTTCACATTGCATCATTCACCTCCATTCAGGGAACAATTAGGTCCTTGATTAATAGAGCATGATTATATAATCTTTCTTTTGTACATTGTGAGGTTTGAACCAGCAATTAAGCCGAGTTTGGTCAACTCGACCAACGGCTCTTTTATACTTTAATAGTGATTGATATTGTAGTAGCAATTATTTATCCAATTGACTTTGGATAAAATGGTTTCAATTAAATACAGTTATGGATTTTCTTTTAAGTCTAAAATAGAAAACTAGTTCAAATAAATTAACAAACAACAAGTATGCTAATTTAATTTACTTTGGTTCCATTTAAAATATTTAACTTTTATGATAGTGATCCGTTTTCAATTTTATATATTATTTTTCTTGTTTTATATTTATTTTCTATGGTAATTTGTGATCAAATTTGTTGCCACGAATTGGTCACAAAGTAAGAAAAAAAACTATAAAGTTTTCTTTAGTTCGGAATAATTAATCTTCATAAAATAAAAACAATATATTATTAATGATAGCAATAAATCATGATTTTTTGAGATAATTATTTTTCCTACCAAAATTATTAATAATCATCATCATGATATTAATTGTTACTAACATAATTTATTTTTATTTCTAGAGATTAACACCATTATTAGCTTTAACTTAAATAATAAAGTAAATCTTTTAAATTAATTTTTAGGTAATTCTTTTTTACAAGAAACTTAGATGATAATTGAGATAGAATGTGGTATAGAATAAAATGAGAGGTAATATGTTAGAAGAAAATTGATGGAGGGAAGAATGAAATAAAGCTTAAGAGATAAAAGAAAAGAGGATAAGTTAAAATGGTAAGGGATGAGTGAGAAATTAGCATTTCTAAAGATAGCAGAAAAAGAAGGAAAAAAAAAGCTCTCAAAAGTATTTTTTTGTGCAAAGTTCATAATTAAAGATAAATGTCAACAACAAAAAATGAGTTAGAACTTAGAGATTTAAGATTAAAGTGAGGTTAATTACTAAAATGTTAAAACCAAGACAACAAATTTAAAGAATCTTTACAAAGAATAAGTAATTATATGCCTTTACATCATTAAACATCGTTTGAATGTTTTATATATATATATATATATATATATATATATATATAAAAAATGTTTATCATGTTGAATGCTATTTTTTGGGTTTTGTGACAAGTTTATAAGACTCATTTAGGCTTATATTAGAAAGTCCATGGAACAACATTTTAAGTTTTTAAAACCTATCCTTTTTTTTATATAAAATCATGTCAAAATATTGTTTTGTTATTCTTTAAGTATTTAGGGTAAATGAATTAAATGTAGGTCGTTACTCTGGATAATAAAAGTAGTAGAATATCCTTTTAATTTTTCAATTTTTTTTTTCAATCTCTTACTTATTGATAACAAAATCAGGAATATTAAATTTCTAGTATAATATTAACTAAATATAAAATCAGGAGTATTGAATTTTCAATCTAATATTCATCGATCACATCTGAGCATGAATTAAAAGTATTAAGCTTTTATTTATCAAATATCGTGAATGAAACTCAAGTATCATAAGATAGATGAACTTCATCGATATACCTTTTAAGAACCTTTTTTAGGATTGAGGTTGGGTTTAATGAACCTAACATGACTTGATCAACAATTAATCACAAATTGTGATCATTAGTGACCAACTTTAGAACTATCAATTCACTAAATGTTATTCAAAGATAATAATTAGGAGTCGCGAAAATAAACCAGACCATATAATGACTAGGTTTAACTTTCAATCCAGGATTTAACTCATAACAATAGACCTACTATCACTCTCTAGATAGAGCATCAATAAACTAGGCATAACAATTATTAGGAATAAAAGACAAGTAACAATGCATCTTATCTCATGTAGAATGTTTTAAGGTGATTATATCTTTTTTTTAACATAATTAATTCCTTATCTCAAATTTCTAAAGACTAATTAGGGTTGCTAATAACCATAATATTAGGTGACGACTTCTCTTTTTATTTTTACCCTATTTTCTAAACATAAAACAAATATTTTATTTTTTGTGGGCTTGCCATGATATTGGGTACAATATGCATTCAATTCTTTCACATATACGAACCTTAACTTGCATTACATTCTTTTAAAAATATTTTTTGATAGAAAGAAAAATAATTTATTTATATTTATAAGTTTTAGCCTTTAAAAAAAGGAGATATTTTTTTAAATAAAATCATGACTCATTTGTGTATTGCATATTATTTTTTATGAGATTAAATCATAGCATGTTACT
>Ga0325411_1006659_pt1 | contig 12659 bp, 17 predicted proteins | sample PopdelMetagenome_13_FD_206181 | JGI IMG/M metagenome (GOLD analysis project Ga0325411, IMG submission 206181) | Populus deltoides microbial communities from Bellville, Georgia, United States - Xylem-PdIQD-R4 | ecosystem: Host-associated > Plants > Phyllosphere > Stem > Wood/Secondary xylem... | reverse complement strand
ATTAGGATCAACTCCTGGAAGCTGTTAAGAGGAATAAAATGTCAGAAAGAAAACAACATGCGCTGAGTGTGATCCATCAAGGAGTTCTTTATAGGCAGGTTCAAAGAATACTTACTGATGCAAGGACAGATGACACAAAAGACTGATCCTCCAGTGCCTTGCTCATGTCTGACTGACTTGATGAATCTTTTGCGGTTTCCTGAATGGACATCTGAAGAGCTGCATGCAAGAGATATTCAATGGATCAAGGCAGGTTCGCCAATTAAATTTAAAAATCATGGCATCAGAACAAAGCTGACAAGTGTTTGAAGCTCTGGCACACAGCATGGCAAGGTTAAAGAAATGTTTAATGTCAATTTCCCTGTAACTAGGGCAAAAATGATATGTGTTTACCTATAAATCCGGAACGTGAAAAAGAAAAATCAATGAACAATTATAAAAAAAAATCATAACTACACAAATACCAGGAGAAGTTCCAGAAGAAATGGAATAGTTGCATATTTTTTGGGTGCATCAAAACTCGCTAGTTGATGCAACATTGAATTGCACGCAAATCCCATAATTGTTGGTTTTTTAGTAACGCATTCTCCTTCCTGAATTCTCTTACCCGCAATACAAGTAAAAAAGAATCATGAAATACTGAAGTAATGTAAAAAACAATGTAAATATATCATACAAGAATCAGTCGGAAATCAAATTTAGCTTTGAGCTCCCACCCAAGTGTTCATGTAGCAAATAATACATAGGAGCACTTTTGTATATATGAATTTAGAGAAGCCATAAGCAGAGAGAAATTTGAAGTATCAGCAGGCATTTTAAATGGAACAGAACCTACCCATAGCCAAATCTTGATCATCATTAGTTGCATCTGCCATTTCAGAATCACGGACAGAGGGATCGGATACAGGGTTTTCCATTGACAGTGCAATAGCCTGCTGAAGCAATGCATTCACTTCATCCTATCACCGCAACAGTTAATTGTCAAAGCTAAATCAAGAAACCAGAGAGATGCACCCAAACAGAAAGCATAGAGCAAGCTTTGTCCAACAGAAGTACTGACACACAAATGCAAAAGGTATGCGTCAAAATGAAACCAACCATTGGATCAGGAGCACTGTTAGTTGCTTCAGCAGCCTTGTCAACCATTGCTGTATCCTGTGATTTGGATGATGGTTCTTCTCCTTTTTCTTGTCTAGCAGCTTCATCGGCAGCCCTTTTTGCAGCAGCTTCTTGCCTAGCTCTCTCCTCTTCCATAGAAACTCTAAGGGCAAGAGCCAGCTCTGGGTCTAAATTAGGATCTACGCCAAAATCAAAGTCACCACCACCAGCTGCAGCCGCTGCAGCTGCTGCAGCAAAACCACTTCCTCCTTCCCCATCTCCAGTGAATACAGGTGTGCTGCCAAAGTAAGAACAAAAAAATCATATCACTCGAACTACATTGTAAATGAGGTAAAATATTATTGATCGGTCCAATATCTTGCGTATCATTATGAGATGAGAAATTATCTGATCTAATCATATACAATTCAGTTGCTTATTATCACAAGTAAACAAATTGTGAGCAGCTCTTCAATTATATGTGAATTACTTCAGTTCTCCAAATCATATCCACAGTTACAACACATAACATCTCTATTGTAACAGATCACCGTTTCAAATCAGTATATTCTGAATCATTCTGGTAAGGAAACAATAATAAATTTGCACACTTATAGCTGTAGCCTCAACTAGTAAAGAAAGGAAGCTAGAGTATCATACTTCATCAGAGCATCAGAAATAGCAGTGCCACCAGGAGGAATGTGAACTATATGGCTACTGTCATTGCTATTGACAGCAGCGAAGAGAGCCTCCAACTTCTCCGGCTTCCCATCCTCTTCTTCGCCAAAATCAACAATATCTAGAGATACATTGTTCTTCTTTAATTTCTTCCCTATGGTCTCCAACATTTTCTTGTCATATTTGATAGGACTGGAAAAACATTTAGCAAATAAGACAAACTTAGATCATAAACATAAAAGAACAAGCTAATCGCAGCAAACCAACAAACAAGCTTACCTTCCGGCAAAAACTATTATTCTTTGCTGCTGATTTTTGTTTTGACGATGCTTAAGAGCTAGTTGTGCAACCTGAATTCCTGCTGATAAATTCATCTCACCACCCACTTCAAGACCTAAATAAAAATGAAATTAAACAGAGAGACTTTAATATCAAATAATTGGTGAAAAATGCAAGAGAATGCTTGTGAATTCTACTGAAAAATTATCACCACCCACATTCTTTAGAGTTGGTTTAAGATGTTTTTCATATTTAGAATGAAGCTTTGCTATTCTTTGTCTCCTATACACAGTTCTAATCGGTGCAATCTATCACATTAACTATAAAATTCTAAACTTTTACCATCACAATACAAATAAATCAGAATTAGATAATCTCCAATAACTATAAAAGATTCATAATTATCAAAACACATTTACAAAGTAGTGATCTTTGCCATTCACAGTGCATAAAAATTTCAAACTCGATAACACCCGATAAACATAAAAAGTCTAAATTATCAAAACAAAGTAAAACCCACCAATAATTCAATCTAAGAAACAAATCTAAATCCAGAATAATTTCAAATATAGATTGAAGGATAAAGGGGCATGGTATTAAAATAAACGCACCGTGCATACAAGACAAAATCTTGCCCAGATCACTAGTAAGAGTAGTCAAAACCCGAACTTGTTTGCCGGCCATTGTTAATATCCCGACTGTATTCTCTGGATTCGACTTCAATTACCCAAAAAATCCCAGAGAAATCAAAACCAGATTTATCAAACAAAAAAACAAATGAAACCCAAAAAGAAAATCGTTAAATTACTTGGGTTTTAGCACCGCATAAGAGATTAACAGCATCAGCTTGAGCTTGAAAGCGAGAAGGAGAGTAATCTCCGTTTCGCATCCATTCTGAGTTGTCGATGCATATCATAGTCGCCTAAACATCGTCAAAACCAAACAAAAAAAAAAGCAAAATTATTGTTATGTTGAACAAGATAATTGTTAGATTAACAACAAACGACTATTTTTTTAGGGTTTCAACCAATTTATTACCTCGAGAACCATGGTTGTTGTTACTCTCTGTGCTGTGCTTGCGCGAGAAGAAAAATCGCAAGAAAAAGCTTCTTCTTTTTTTCGTTTTTTTCCTTGCTCACAAGAACTTTAAAATAAAGTTGATGTTTTTCCACTTTATTTGCCCTGAAGCCTTTGTCTAGGAGAAGACGGGATGCAGAGTAGGCCCAAAGGCCTAATGTTGCATTTGATAGGTCGAGATTCAAACTATTCGTTAGGCTAAAAAGCCCATTCATAAAGGCCCGATAGACTAGAGATGACATATCTAGCAGCTAGTTTAGGCGCATTAAAAAGTTATAAACCCGACCGTTGGCTGATGCAGGAATCAGTCCCGGTCTAAGAGCGTGTGTGGCAGTGTGATTGCGGGTGTTTTTTAAATAATTTTTCATGCTAAAATGCATGTCAATGATTTTTTTTTATTTTTTAAAAATTATTTTTGACATCAGCACATTAAAACGATCCAAAATGTACAAACCATATTAAATTTTAGCAAAAAAAAAAAATTCAAATTTTTTAAGAACGCAGCCGCAACCGCGTTCCCAAATGGTACCTAAGTCAGTCAGGTGTTTTTTTTAAATAATTTATAATTAATATGGTTTTATATGATTAATTTGTCAAGTCAAACCATAACTGGTAAAATTTTGATTTGATTTTTATTAAAAAAATAAAAATATATATTATTTTAATTTTTTTAAGAAAATTAATTAGCCCAAGTTAATTTGTTACAAAGTTATGTGTCATACCAGATTTTAATAACTTTGATACAAGAACCTTTTTTTTATTTATTGAATTCACATTGTTTTGGAAAAAAAAAACTCGAAATTCTAATTTTAATTGAGAAGAAGACTAAAGCATCATTTTTTTAGGTGAAATTTAATTGAATTCATGCTCGGAGGCCCACCAACATTTCTAGTGGGATCATAGTAGACAATTTGAACTTTGTCAGGACAAAGTCCAGAGCAAGATTTTAGTCAATATGCTGTTAGGTGGGATCGACGAGACATATTTTGCACCTACCTCTTTCTGCTTGGAGTCTAGAATAACTTGTGCAAGAGGAGGATAAATCATGGTGAATTTATGGAAACTCCCACCATTTATCCTGGAAAGCAGGAAAAAACCCCGAAGTTCTCTTGTGAATTAAAGGAGCCATGGAAATATGTTACTTGAGGCCTTTGTGAGTCTGACCATATGGAGAGCATAATTCTGCATGTACAAGATTAGCGAAGACATGGAACAGCGTTTCCCATTATGAACAGGAATAAGGGGCAAATACACCTGAAGAACGTTCTGTTTTTTTTACAACGCTATCACCAGGCATTGGGTTATCTGTGTTTCTCAGAACAAACATAAGAATAGATAGAAGCGTCAGACAAATGCAAGGTACAAGTCCACGGTTGAAAACCATAGCTACCGATTGCCTTCAGAACCACTAGATCCATGCACAGTCTAAAAGCATCAGAGAGAACACTTATCAAGAGTTTACACCCCAGTTCAGATGAAACATGCCACTATTACATGCTTTAAGAAACCACACTAAGACCAGATCATAGGGCATATTAACATCTTTGATCTTTGACTTGCCTGGAAAATCCAGCTCTTTATTAAACAAAGTTCATAGCAAATGGAAGTTATGCACAATCTGCCAGGTGGCAGTTATCAAATCATACAGACAACAAATGACAGACCAAAAATCATGAAAGATTAGACAAGGATATTTTGTCATACAACAGGAGCAATGGGAGCAATAGGCGGCCTATGATTTCTACTAATAGGCAGCTGACTGTAAACCTCATGGACCTCTGTTCTGTAAACCTCTCCCCTATCCCTATCTATGGCATAGCATACATAAACAGTCTCGATCACATTGTCCAGCACATGAACAAAGAAACCCAGCACAATAATCAGGAGTGCCCATGCGAGAACTGCTACAACGTATGAATAAACCCCCATACTGCTTGCACCTTTCAGGATAGCGCAGACCTGTTTACAAATACAGAATTACAAAAAAAAAACAATTGCATTAGATCATTAGATCAAATCATCTTGATATAAAAGGTCAGCCTTTTCTTTCAACACCAAAACAAAAGATAACTTCAACATGCAAGCACTTAGTAAATTACTGGTATGGACATACATGCAGAACCTACTCATGGTAAATCACCATCAACTAGGAACTCTAGAATACAACAGGAGCAAAGGTTAGAATAACTACTCACCACAATTGCATATATTGCTGAGAGTACGAATGTAATTCCAGCCAGCAAACGAGTGGAGACGGTTTCAACAAAAACAGCAGATAGCAGATTACGTTTTAATAGTTCATATGTCATCCTTGCAGAAGTGCAGTAGCCTTCACCGGTTATTGCCACGAAGTTGATTGTGAACTTGTTGAGAAAATCTACTGCTGAAAGTAATGCTTTGACACAACACCGCAAGACAAGGTTCACCATCCCAGGAACATCCTCTTGTCTTGCACTATCGACAACGGCACGCACAAAGCGAACAACACAAATAAGCAGTCCAGATAAACATACAGTGCCTGACGAGGGACCAAAGGCATGTCTGCAAAATTTTAAACACAAAGGTCAAGACAATAATCATGTCATGATGATGATTATAAATCTCTAACAAACTTTCATCTTGAGCACGTTAGGAAATGTGCCCTGAGATACTAGTATTGAGGACAATAAGAGGATATTGCAAACAATAATAAATTTATAGAGATTAATTGGAATGCGAAATCTATATCTAGTTGGAGGTACAGAATTCCGGCCAACAAAAGAAAATCTTCAAGCTGTCCTATACTCCTATTAGCTAGGTGCAGGATCAACAATCAAGAAATTCAAGTCATCGAAATCATTGACAACCACCACTAACAGGTACCTGGCTCAATAAGGACTCCTAAGAGGACTACTTGAAATGAGAATCATTCCAAAAAATTATAACCTATTAGCATATCCCAGAGTCCAAAAATTCAAAATGAGAATCAAGAGAACCGTTTGTAATATAAACCACATTCCAAAAACACATGCAATGTTCACGTAATAAGTGTAACAAAAGAATAAGTAGCAACAGATCACCTCAAAGAACTTCTTATACTTCTTCTAGGTTTTGCATCCTCCTTCGTGAAGTACCACTGTGCAACAGTTCCACTTATAACATAAACCTGAGCTTCAACCATAATAGTCAAAGACCACAACATTGTAAGAATTGCCAATGTGTAGTATGCTGGCACCCAACTATCCTGCTTCCAAACACACCTATATTCTCCATTTGATTCCTTAGGCACAATTTTCCCATTCAATCTCGCAAACACTAAAAATACCACTATTGGCGCATAATAAACCACTAATCCAAGCGTTAACAACGGGATCACCACAAACAAACCCAAATTCTTAGACAAAGCATCAGAGGCTACCCCAATTATCTTCACTGTTAATTCAATTCTATGCCAATTAGCTACAAAAATCCACACAATGATCCCAATAATCAAGAACACGAAAACCAAGACCAAAATTCTATAAACTAAAGGGAATGCATCACTGCAAGAAGAGCTAACAGTACAAGCAACAAACCAGTACACGTTAAAGAAGATAGGTATGGCAACAAAAAAAGGAAGTGACACATAAACAATCTGCTTAGTGTAATGTTTAAGCGAAAGAAGCAAAAGAAAACAAATGGGCACACTCAAAATCAAAGTAACTACGAGGGTCCATATCAAAGACTTCAAAAAAACTGAACCTGATGAACTCAAAGCATAAAAATCAAATCTTGACTCGTAAAAACCATTAAAGGTCGAATTTCTTACACAAGAATTAGAATTCAAATCATATTTATAAGAAGATAGATTGGAGTGATTAGAATTTTTGTGAAAAACAGAGAAGATACCGAACCCAAAAGTACAAAGAACAACAAAAACAAAAAAGATTACAAAAGGAAGGTCTTTAAAAGGTCTAGGACCATAATTGTAGGAGATCTGGAGGTACTGCGTCGGGTCAGATTCAGGTTGGTCAGGTTGGTTTGGCTCTTCAATTGAAGGAGGTTTCAAGAGCAGAGGTTGTGATTGTGAAGAGGAATCATAAAGTGAAGTCGGTTTGTTGGCTTCTTCACCACTACCCATTAGAGAGAGTAGGAGATTGTGATGTTATTGGACGGTGGTTAAGGTGGTGGTGGCGATAGGGAAGAGAGCATTCTTCTTTTTGGGTTTGTTTGTCGTTGACTGTCTGTATGCGTTGTGTGCAGGACTGGTGGATATTGTCTGTGCAGTCTGGAATCTGGATGATGACTTTTAGGTGGCGATGGCATTTGCAATGGCAAAATCAACATGAAAGAGCCAAATTATTATAGTATTTTAAATAATATAATTTTTTATCATATGATATTTCAATAGAAAAATGCATTTTAATAACTCATTTTATATTTTATATAGGAGAAAAAAAAGGAAGTTTAAAGATGAAAAAAATAGTTAAAATCTTCCCTCTATTTTATGCATTTCTTGAAAAATATAAATGAATAACTCTTTATTTTAACAAAAAAAAGATTTTAACATTCTACATGGTTATCCCTTTAAAGATTTAAAATCAATAAATAAAGAGTTATTTAATACCATGCAGTTTTTTCACCGGAGATTCCCCAAGTGATTAAACTATGTGACCAGATAGTTATTTTTCACTGTCCCTTTCTGGCAACTATTATGTGTCAACTGTCAGGACGTAAGTGATTAAGCTATGGTGACCAGATAATTATTTTTATTGTCCATTTTTGGCAACTATGCTGTGTCTAGTAATACTGTTGACATTACACCAGTACCGCATAATGTCTTGTTTTTGTGTGAAAATCACATTTATTATCCTTGGGATTTGCTTTCATGGTAGATGGGTTTGTTGTTCATGCTACTTTTCTGCTTCGAATACAAAGAAGCATTACGGGAAAGAATTTTGCAAGAAAAATAGAAGATAAAAATTTGTCATGGGCGATAATCCGGGGGGAAAAAACAGAGTCTTCGATGGGCAAATGCGGGTGCCAAAATGCCCTAAATGCTAAAACAGAAGAAGAAAGTTGTCTACATGACAAGCACACAGTCGTAGACAAACAAGAAATTCGAAAGCAACAGCAATATCCATGAGATCTTTCAGATAACCTTGAATATTTATCATGTCTTCTTGTCAGTCCTTGTGATAATTTATGTTCAAGTCTAACCTTCATGCGAGGTAGAAACTTATTGGCTCCGTCCTTGTATATATAAATATTTCACTGATCTACTTTCCTTTGTCGCCATGTCCCAATGCTTATGTAGCTGATAGAATAAGAATAATTTCCACTGTTCGAAAATGAAATAACAGGTTTCTGTTTCTCTTTATTTATCTTACCAGGGTCTAAGCATTCAAATAAAGCATCAGCTAGACCGTAAGGAATTAAACCTTAAGGGAGTCACCAGTACACGAGAACAAATCTCTACGGTTGCAAGATGGTAATCAATTGAATAAAAATCGAAGTGAATTTAATAAGCTGGAAGTGAAAAGGAGATGAGAACAGATCAATGTAGTTGCTAAGAGAATGAAATGATTCTATTAATAACAGTTATCGAATACAACAGAGTGATGAAATATATCCAGTAAAGCATAAGACTCTGGATCCAAAACATGACAGGTGGTAGCTCAATATATATGTAACTAAACAATTATCTAATCACAGATTAGCAAATTCAAGAGTACAAAAACTTGCTGGTGTTAACGGAGCTTCATCTTTCCTCGTCCCACTTGTCCTTAGGTATCTCTCCCGAGTCAGCAATAATTACTTTCTTTCTGGGTTTTCCACTATAGGTTCCTGCTCCCCCTTCAATTGCATAAACAATATCCATGCCTTGGATAACCTTTCCAAAAACAACATGCTCTCCATCCAACCTGCATAAGTTGACATGTGCATCCAGTGATCAGTCTAGCATAGATTTAGTTTCATGCATCATCATCATTATGCAGACTTTCTGCACAATTACTTTGTCAATGGCAAATCCTTGGAGAACTAGCTAAACCAGAGTGATAAAACAGCATTAGTGTGGAAGCAACTAGCTTCATTCAGAGACAGATTTGCTGTGGATGGTAAAGAGAACTTATCCCATAGCTTGAAATGCTTCACAACTAGATAATCTAAAACGGATAAGACATGGTCAGACACAGGTCTTGCTATGTTGCCAGAAACCAGCAATTGCGACCAGATCTGCTCCTTATATTATCTATATTTCACAATAACTTACCAGCTAGCCTTGATGGTGGTGATGAAAAACTGAGAACCATTGGAATTTGGTCCTGAATTGACCATGGAAACAACTCCTGCAGAAATGGAACAAACAAAGTGAGAGAAATGATGATAGTAATGACAAGCCTTCAAACTCAAGAATAACTTGCAGCTTCAACTATTTATATTCATGACTGGTGGCCATAAAGAGCAATCAGCATAATGATATGAACAGAATCACCTGCATGTGAATGTTTTATCTTAAAATTTTCATCAGGAAAAACACTGCCATATATAGAATCACTTCCCCTCCCATCACCGTAAACCACGTCACCACCTTGAATCATGAAGCCAGATATTATACGGTGAAAAGGTATTCCCTTATAATGGAGGGCTTTCCCACTTGCACCCTTATGCTTTGTCCCTGCAAGGGAATAGAAATAATTGTATCAATACATAAATTATAGAAATGGCTTCCATCACTGACAGTGGAAGCAAAAGGATTCATTGCATGAGAAATTAATAAAAAGATGACAGCGGAAAATACCCGTGCATAAAGCCCTGAAATTTTCTGGAAAAGAAGAAAAAATCAATTAGTATACACATTTTTGCAATGGGTTTAACAAATGAAGGTCAGTTTCAAAAGGCACAGTCTGGCTTTCCGAATAAATCGTGATAAAGTAAAATTTCTTCCCTTTGGTTTAAGTTGCTTGTTAAACCTAGCACAGCTTGAATGATATAGACTATGTATAGATTTATACTTGTCTAGACTGGTTCAAGGGTAAACTCAGTTCCAGTATATACTTATTTGAAAAGTGAACCAAGAATATCAGACACAACAGTCACAGAACAATCAAAATTGTGATCAATGCTAGAAAATGATTATCTTGAATTACGATTACTTAATTCATAATGCCAAGAACATAAAGAAAAAGTGAACAAACGGAAATATAATATATCAGACAATAGAGAGTAGAAGCAAAAGAGCCTCTAGAAAAGCATATACTGTCTGGATGATCTTATATAAATGAACAAGAACTAGGAGATGTTAACTAAGTTATCCAGAGCTGTTAAATAAGCAACTGCAACTATGACATTGTTTTTTCCATTTCTCAAGCAAGCAAGAAAAGGAGAAACACATTGGTTGTTTGTGGAGACTGAAGGAAGTTTCACAAGAAGTTTAAAGGTTAGATCAACTATTCAACCATCTAAAATATAAATGTACTAAACTAATATAGTTCATCATGGGAATGCTGATTATCTCCGAGTTTGGATTTCGCAAATTGAAGGTAGATTGTCCATCACATCACATGTATGGTTTATCAAAAACATACCTACAGTTTTTGGTACAACCTCGCCATATAATCCAATAACAATTCTACCTGCAGAAATCCAGACATATAATCAAAATTAATAAGTGATAAAAAGGAAACCAACTTATGGGACATCAATCTGGTACACAACCACCAATAGAATCAGAGTACTTTAGAAAACTGCTTTTTTCTTTCTGATGCTTCTTAAGGAAAAGAAGAGGGGAGATTTTCCAAAATATTAGTTCTTATTACAAGTTCTTCAATAGTGCAGATAAAAGAGCTGTACCCTGACGTTGCCCATCAATATCAATATCCAAGTATACTCTATGTGTTATCTCATAGTCCTGTTCTTCTTCCTTCACTTCATCCTAGGCAACAAAATAAAAACAGTAACTTAGCACTTCATAAACACAAAACAAGAAGCAATGCAGCATTGTTGAAACTGAAAGAAATATTAAACAAATAAACCAGCACTGAAACCAAAAGGGAGGAAAAAATTTAGCATGACAAGTAACTAACAATATTGATCCGGCTTGTCATCATAACTGCTAATTGGAGACTGTGGATCATTTATAAAGATTCATAAAATACAGTGACACGCTTAGGCTAACCTATCAATTTACGTAAAAACTTAGCCACGGGAAACTGAAGGCTCAAACAAGAAGCTAACATCTGAAAACCTTTGATACACAATGCAAAAGCAGAACCACAATAACACATAACTACTGCCTTTATCCAAAACTAATCCACTCAATTTTCAATGAATTCACAACAACCACTAACAAAACAATAAAAATCAAACTCAACAACCAAACCCAAATCACAAAAAATAAAGCAAAACCCACAAGTCTGGATCCAAATTATTCTGAGAAAAACTAAAGTTGAGGAAAAAGAACAAACTTTGACAAAGAGAGGTACCTGCTTAGGATTGGTAAAAGCAAAGATGAGAAAAATAACCAGGACAACGAAGAGGAGGAGGCACTTAGGTTGAAACACACATGCTGGAAAAACTCTAACCATTGTTTTGATTTTGCTTAATATCTCATTGATTTACTTGATTCTCCTTCATGGGTCACAGCATAAAAAGATCCCACCTCGATTGCCTGAGAGAGAATATTTCGGGTCTAGAAGCTGAAGAGTGTCCAGAAAAATCAAAGCAGTGATTACTAAGAACTGATACTGTTTTTTTGCTATTATTTTTTTCTTTGCAAGAAATTGTAACTACGAGAACAACGTTGTTGGTTCTTTGAGGATGGCATCTTGGCATGGCATGTGGTGGAGATTAAGGTCAAGGCGGGCACTGTCACTTGACAGGCCACTTATTGCCTGTTTGTTAATCCCAATAAGATTAACCCAAAGAAAAAAAAAATCTTGAAAGATTTGGGCTGTACAGTGCTGGTTTGAGTTGGGTTTTGTAATGTTTTAATTGGGACTGCTTCCCATGTTTTGATGTTTAATTGAGTTGAGAAACGGCAACCTCTTGAAATTTTGGCAAGGTGTGTGTGTATATATATAAAACTATTTAAGCCGTGATTAGCCACGGGTCATAAAATGTTTTTTTTTTAAATTGAGTAAATTGATTATTTTAATGTGTTTTTATATAAAAAAATTTAAAATGTAAATAAAAAAAATTATGTATATATTTAATTAAATAAAATTAAAAATAATTTATATAAATAAAAAAAACCTTTCACAACAACTAAAAAAAATAGAAAAATTAAGAGATGGATGTGGATTAAGATATTTGATTCCTTAAAATAAAAAATTTATTTAGTTTTTTTTGCTAAATTTGTTTATTAAAATCAATAAAAGATAATAGAAACCCATATAAAACTGGTTGAATAAAATAAAAGAAAAAAAATATTATGCAAAGCCAAATATATAAAAAAATTATTTTTTATTTTTAAAAATTAAGGTCCATTTGTATAAAATAAAAATATTATAGATAAATCATAATGATATCTTCAAAAATTAAATAAAAAACAGTTTTTTTAAAAAAAA
>Ga0325411_1006656_pt1 | contig 12661 bp, 6 predicted proteins | sample PopdelMetagenome_13_FD_206181 | JGI IMG/M metagenome (GOLD analysis project Ga0325411, IMG submission 206181) | Populus deltoides microbial communities from Bellville, Georgia, United States - Xylem-PdIQD-R4 | ecosystem: Host-associated > Plants > Phyllosphere > Stem > Wood/Secondary xylem... | reverse complement strand
AAAGCTAGGAAAAGCGAAGGAGAGAAAGCTGTAGAGGTATACTTGGTGTACATTACATCTCTTCTTCAACCTTGTTTTATATATATTATTTTTTGAAATCAAAACTAATCTAGAATTAATTCTAGTATTAATAAAATTAACTTCTACCATTTTATCTCAATTACAATCTATAAAAATAAAAATATAAAACTTAACAATTTTTTACTTAAAACTAGATGTTTTTCTTTTGAAAATAACCTATTAAAGAAGAGGAAGATTATTGACTAGACTGTTTATTCATGAGCTAACTAAATAAAAATGAACTAACAAAAAATAATTTTTTATAGACCGAAAAAATTATTTTAGAATTTAAGACTCTGGACTTGAGCTCCAGCCGAACATGTGTGACTTGAATCCAAAACTTACTTTTCCTAGAACCTCTTCACTTTAAAAGCTTTAGTGTCTTGTAAATCTATATATAATTTTTTTTAACTTTCTACTATATAAACTTTTTCATAATACATATCAAGCGAAAATTCTTTGAGATTAACTTTTCAATCACTCAATTTCTTCTCATCATGTTAATATTTCATCTTAAAATATTTTTGTTGAAGAATAATTTTCAATAAAATTTTAAATTTACAGGTGACTAAACTCTATATTTAACTTGAACTAAAAAATATCAATTGACCATATTTAAGAAAAAAAAATCTAACAACATGATCACATGACAACAAGCACATTGAAGCGTAAAAAATTGATGACAAAGCATTGTAAGTGTATTTTAAAAAAGAAAAAAAATTAACAGCTTCACATCATAGAAAGAGAACAAAAATAAATATCGACTATCAATCCCCAGAAATCCAAACAATGAAAGATAAAATCGAGAAAAAAAATTAATGAACAAAAAAATGTCAAAAATAATACCAGCAAACCCAGGTGATTAAATTGAAAAACAAATTAAGATTATGAATCCAATGATGAAATCAAAAACAAATTAAAATTTGATAAAGATGCCAAAAATAAAAATTTAAAACCAAAACATTAATGGCTAAAACCTAAAATACCATCAAATGTTGAATTGAATGGCCAAATTGAAAATTTTTAAGTCCACAACTTCACAAAAGAATCCAAAATAAAAGTAAAAATCAAGTGAGTGAGGACAAAATTCAAAAGAAGAAAAACAATTTAAAAAATCAAAATACACCATATGATGCTCAAAATGTTCAAACCGTCGAGTTGACTCGTGACCTAGGGGACTTGGGGCTTAGGCTGGTCTAGGTCTCAAAAGTAATTGGAACAAAGCATGAAAAATATGTGATGTTTATATTTAATTCAAAAGCAAAAATCCTCATAAAAACACTGAATTGAACAAAACAAAAAAAAAAGCTCTAAGTAACATGTATTTTTCTTTAAAATGAATGGAAAATCTCATAAGAATTAAAAAAAATGTAAGAAAGTGTCTGAGGATTAAACCAAAAAAATGAGCAAACAAAGAGGAAAAAATATTGGTAAATTTAGGTGAACCTTTTAAGTCCAAGTCAATCTCCTAAAATCACAAACCATTAAATTCAAAAGCTAAGCTCAACTAAAAAGTTTCATATAAAACAAATTCAATGCTTGAAAAGTGAGATAAATTAATTTAATTAACAAAATTCTTGTTAAAAGAGCGAGATCTAACAAAGAGCACAAAAAACCAAGGCAATACCAAGCCAATTTAATGTTGAAAATGAAATAAATTAATTTAATCTAATTAAAAAAATTCTTTTGAAAAGAGGTAGATCCAGCAAAGACCATAAAACAAACTTGAGGCAATCCATGTTACTCTCAATAAGTCAGAAAAGTCCACTCGAAAGTGGATAACAACTACTGGATGATCAAACGAAAAAACCCAAGCTAACTCAACTTTACTTTAATATTGCAACCTGAGACATGAGATAAAGATAACCTCACAAAAAAAAAATTAGAACAAATCACGAAGCTCAACGCCCAATAAGTTTATGTCAAATGATGAAAATGAAAAACAAATCAGTTTTTAAAAAGAATTTTAAAAAATATCAAACTTAAATCGGGTTAATCATCGAACTGGTGGACCTGATAATGATTGTAGAACACAAACACAAAAAAATAACAAAGCAAAATTCTTAAACATAAAAAATTTGAAAAAAATAAAAACAATGAGAACTAAATCATGTACAAAAAGTAATTGAAAGAAAATAAATGAAGAAAAGGATTAAAAAAAGAGTAATAAAACAATGAGAACCAAAATTGAAAACAAAACAAAATTAAATTAAATTAAATTAAATTCTAAAGGACGAAATGAAAAACAATTAATGCAAAGGATAAAGAAATAGCAATAAAAAGAATGAGGACCAAATTGGATACAAAATTTCTATGAAATAAAATGCATAGGGATGAAATTGAAACAAAAACAAAATTCAAAAAGCTTTAAAATCAAAACAAATAGAAATCAAAAGAATGAGGACCAAATTTAAAACAAACACAAACCGGAGGATATATCTGAATTTTTAAAGGCCTAACACGAAAACCAATGCATAGGAGAGAGAGAGAGAGAGAAAAAAAGGAGGAAAAAAAACCCAATCATCGCTGAACCACCACTAACCAGGCCAAACGCATTACACCAATAACTGCATCATCACTTGACACGGCAGTCAGTACATTTTGGCCATTGTAATATGTCCCACGCGCCACCTATTTGGCAAGGGAATGATGATGTGTTAATTTATTAATATTTTAATAATTAGAATTACTAAAAAAATGCTCTTTATTGCCATGTTTAGATTTTTTAAAGTCAACGGCTAGACATGTCATTTTACTGTAAAAATATATATAAAGACAAAAAAAACCCTATTTGTAAGGTCAAAAGTTTTTAGCTTTTAAGGGTATCATCGTCCTTTAACTATGTAAATAAAATGGAAAATACATAGAAGCCTCTAGACAAAAGGCCTATTTTTTTAGCTTTCAAATGCAACGAAGTAATTTCATTATATATATAAAATATATATTTACTAAATTAACCCTAATCAATTGACAAATGACATCTTGATCCACTAGAAAAGACAACTCTACCCCCGAAGCCAAGGCAATTTTTTAGTGCATTGAAGGACAAAATGGTTAATACATTGCTTGAATCCACAGTGTTTCTACTCACATGCTATTGGAAAAAGCTAAGCCCTTTTAGTTTTTTTTTGTAATGATTTATAATTGAGTCATTGTTACTAGTTTTATATGGCACGTCCAAAAAAGCTCTTGCTGAAGTATTTCCTCCCTTTTAAGAATGAATTGGAAAGGACATTGTTGTTACCTATTTTTGACAACACATAAAAAATATGTATAAATAAAAAATACAAGAGGACATACATGAAGAAAGCCTAAATGATTGTTCAAGATTGGTGGTGGGGGACCAATATGACAAGTGGAAAAGTTGGAGGACAAAAATGTATAAGATTGGAAAAATTAGCAACCAAATTCTAACTAACAAAAGGCCCCACTGGTAAAAATATTTTTATCTCGGGTAAAGAAACATAAATTTGAATGGGTAACAAAGGAAAGCATTTCTCTGATGTGCTTGCTCATTTAACCATGAATTTCTTTATTTATTTTTTTGAGACCCGAATTATGAGTTCTTTTTAAAACCATCTGATGATACAAACTCTTGAAACTTACCCCAATTACTCTCTGTGACGAGCCTCAGTCTAAATGTTTTTCATAACACTATGTAATCAGAGTTGGCTTTGTTCATTATATATTTATGGGTATCATACCATAAATCACGCAACTTGTTACAACAATTTGTTAACAAAAATAAGGTAAGGCAACAAAACATTACAATTTTACAATAATATAATATTTTTTACTTGATACTTACCTAATGGAGTTATAGTTTTCCCTCACTATCTTAAACACCACCTCGTTTCCCTTATCCAAGCAAAATTTTTCTTATAGTCAATTTATGCATTACTTGGTTTTCAAAATTTAAAGAAAATATATATTAACTCAAAATGCTATTAATCTAACCCTAAACTTTTCACACCAAGCATTTACCATTCACCATTCATCCATTCAGGATGAACTTGAAATTGATTTTATTGAAACAATAATTTTTCAAAAAATCATAGATGTGATTGAACAAGCAGTTCAATATTAGTAAACCTAAAAATTAATTCATTGAAGTCATTTTCATTTAATATAAATATTAAAATAATCTAATACAAATAAATAAATTTAATAGTGAGAAAAAACATGACTTAAATAGTGTGGTTGGCCTTCCATTCTGCAATAAGTTTTTCTAATATAATGTCTCTAAAAGATGAGATTCTAGTTATGCTACTGGTATTAGACGAGCCTTGGTCCATAACATGTACTACAGGTGCCTTTTCATTTACATCTTTATGATCAACAACTAAATTAATGACATGATCATCGACACTACAACTTGATGAAGTATCAATTCTCTTGTTAGACTTGTAACCTTTTTTTTCCATGAAACTTGGTATCTAAAAGCAAAAAATTAACATAATGAATAGAAATAAAATAGTCTTATTCTCATATCCATAATAACTTGAACTTACATAAAGTTAAGAATAAAAGGAAATTCTTTCAAAAAACTTCAAAACAAAATTGATGAAACAGATGCAACCTTAAGCATATCAGCAACTATAGTAGTTTTCTATTCATTTCCATAGCTATCACAGATAGACGAAAAATGATCTTGAAAAAGATTGCTACTTATTAGAAAAATTACAAATGATAATAGCTTGACCAATTTAATTAACTTAAAAACCCATTCTAAAAGGCCTTATAGGATAATATATTGAGTACACATCTTGCCTCCATTATATGCAATCAATATATACCCATTAGGGAAAAGGTACACATTTAGGTCTTCATGAAAAGGCATTTATTAAATCTACTTTTATTTATTTATTTTATCGAACATAGCATTCAATTTAAACCATCATTTATATAGAAACTAAACATACCTAACCTTCCCAAAACACATCAACAATGAATCAAACACAATACAACCAATTTCTAAAGATTACAATCAAACTTAAACATACATATCATCATCATATACTATTAACACAAATTCATGCCAAGTTTTGGAATTTTCAAATTTTCACAATCAAGACCGACCATTCGAGGCTTGGAAATCCATGGTTGGCCTCAATTACATCAATTTGTGTTCTAATTTATACCATTACCAAAAATAGTCTCTAATAACTCAACCAGACTAACATTTTTGTATTCATTTCAATTAACCCTAACATACTCTTCACATTTCCACAATTAAAGATATCCTTCAAATTCAAAGAATAGAAATGAAATTAATTGAAAATTTGATGTCTGACCATTTCTAATTAACACAAATTCAATGGGTTCTGTGATGGAAATCTAACAGCAATTCTCTTTTCTTTTTGCACCTTTCTCTAACAATTGAATAAACCCTAAATGACTACTCTAACCTCTTAATTAGACTTTAATTTCTCCTAGTTTAAGTGGATTTTATGAAGTTTATGGTATACCTACATCACCCATGATCTTTAATTGAAGAGAATTGGAGAAGAAATGCAAACCCTCTCTTCCTTCTTTAACGTTGGAACCATTGTCCATTCATAAGAATGAGGGGAATAAAAAAAAGAAAAAAAAGACCATTACCTGAATCAAGATGAAAATGGTAGATAGTAAGAGAGGGATCGAGTTTGATTGTGATTAGGGCTAGAAATCTAGAGGAAATGAAGGATTTGATTTGAAAGAGAAGAAGAAATAGGGGAGGAGAGATTGTCAAGTGTTACTTCATTTTAAAATGGCCGATGAAATTTCCATTAGCAATTCCATTAGTAAATTTAACATGTCATCAATGCCGATAAAATTTTTAATATTTTTATTATGTCACTGATTCCATAAAAAATAAGAAGCCTAATTTTTAACAAACTATTATGTCACCAATTCAATCAAAAATCCCTGAACCATCTGTAATGTTTCAACAAAATAGGTGGTCCATCACCGATTCCATTAGAAATATGATTCTTAATTTTTGACAAACTGATCCATTGTTGATTCAATTGAAAATTACTAATGGAAAATTTTCCGTCGACATGTTCATTGGTATTTGCTAATTTTCTGGTAGTGAAAATAGTGGAGTTGGCCTAAATCTTTAAAATTAAATTGTATTGCAAGTTTCTAAATATATTGATAATTGATTGCTCCTTAAAAGAAACATACACTGAAATATATAGAACTAAACCATTATCTTTGTATATACAAAAATATGAATCGATATGAGACCTTCATAACCAATAGAAATGCCATTATCTTTGTATATACAAAAATATGAATCGATATGAGACCTTCATAACCAATAGAAATGAGAAAAATAGCTTAATATATGATATCATGCTTTTAATGTTTATCATAAACTGATTTCTTCAGCTTGTCGATTAACCTAAGAAGTATTAATTAATAAGGCCATAAGGTTATGCCATGTAAACATCATCAAGATTTCCATTTGGAAAGGCATTGTAAATATCCCGTTAACGCAATAGCCACCCAATAAAAATAGTTAAGTCAAGAAAAGTCTTAACGGTAGTAGCCTTCATACTGGATGAAAATGTAGTATAATTAATCCCTTCATGTTGTTTATGCTTCATGTCACCTTTCAACAATATCATCAAGATTGTATTTAATTTTGAATACCTATTTATTTCTAAAGACGTTAACTTTCTTTGGTAGAGGTGTCAACTTTTATGTCTCAAGCTTGATAAAAGCAGTAATCTCCTTACTCATATATTGCAGCACACCATTTTGGATGTTTAACTGTCAGTGTATAACATGTAGTTTCAACTAAAGTAGCATGTTTAATTGATGCAATGTGAGCATGTTCCTTCATAGTGCTAGGTCTTAAACTCATTTAATGTGTTTTGTTAAGGATAAAAGCTTAAGCTGGAGTGGTAGAAGTAGTAAGTATATTATTAATTGAATTAGTAGATATTGAACGAACTAGGCATTTGTAAAAGAGAGTTAGTCACAGGATTGGCAATAGATAAATATAAAGATGATGATTATGTACCTTCTCATCAAATCTTACATATTTACAATTGTATAAGTGATACATAACTGAAATAAAACATAAATAGCCTTCATGGTTGTTTGAATAACCAAAATATAAAAAGGATCTACTTCTAAAAAAAACTTGTATGAATGGCAATTTCTTAATAGAGTTGTTTGATATAGGTTCTTTTGTGTCTATCTCAATTAAAAAGACTTTGTAACTTAAGATTGGAGTTTTAAGTTAATTGGATTTGAACTCTAAATTTAGTCCTAGATCCACTCATATAATTCTAAATTTATATTACAGAGTTACATGAGTATCAATATGATTAAATTCACTTCATATAAACAATAGTTCAACTGAATAAGTAACTAAATAATTAAAACAACTTGAATGTAAAGTAAACTCAGTAACTTAGAAATGAATGTTTGCATTCATAGAATGATTTATACTCTGATTACATCTACGAATTGGAACTCCTGAATAATGAAACATCTTTTTGGTATTTTTGGTTTATGGAATTGAAACTGCAAGCTTACTGATTATAAAAGAAATTACAAGCCTATTTAACTATCACCTACAAAGTTATCGCCTACTGTTTTATCACTTACAAAGTTATTGCCTATAGAATTACCGCCTACAAGCTATCGTCTACTGGTTATCAGCTTATAATTACATATTTTCTTGATAAACAGGTTTTGAAGATCTTGTGAACTTGATTGAACTGCAATGCAGTTGTTGTTGTTCTTCTTAGTTGTCTTACCTCCTTCTTTAAATAGGGAAGTTCAAGATAACTTCCAATAACTACCCACGCATCTTATTTAAGATAACTTCTAGTAACTACCCAATCACTTTATTCAAGGTAATTATTCAAGGTACCATATAGACTCTTTATACCTTCCATTCACCATCCACGTCAAGTGATAAAGTCCAGTCTGCAATCAAGTGTGGCATGTTTTTTCTAGTCTAGACTTTATAACTCTTTGGTTAATTTTAGTGTATAACACTAATTTCCCTCTCAAACAACACATTAATGATTGATTTGTTTCTCAAATTAGGAGTTAATGGGAAACTAAATAGACTTTAATATCTTTATCTATATTTATATCAATTATTTTTCTTGGGATGATTTGAATTTTCTAATTTCAATCTTATTTCTCTTCATTTAAAACATTTTATTTTTTATTCTCTTACATCTTTAGATAATTTTGGTCTTAAATCACACTCAATTTCTTTTATCTTTGATCTTTCATTTGAATCCAGTGTTTCTTTTTTGGACTTTGGATCTTCCTTTCCAGAGTCTGGGTTGTCTAGTAAGTTAATAACCTCTAAATAGTAGTTTGTACTACTACCACTTCAAAGTTTCATTTTTTTTTATTTGTCTATTCATTGGGAGAGACTTTCCTTTTCTTTTTAAGCTCTTTGGTTAACAAGGGCCTTGTTAGGGTATCACAAATCTCATCCTTAATTTCTTAAAAAAAAAAGCATATCTCTTTAAGTATTTTATTGGCTTCTTTCACCTTTTATTTAAAGAGTGTATATCTTTTTTCTACCCTCATAAACTTGCATTGCTCTTTTTTATTTTCTACTGCTACCCCTAGAATGATTGATTCTCTATTTCCTTCTTCAACAAAGACATCCACCATTTCTTCTTTTTCTTCTAAATTTTCTAATAAGTTTAATCTTTTTCGTATGATAGTTTTAAATAAACAAATATGACACTCCCATTGTGATCTCTTATTGATGATTGGATCCCTTTCAAATACTTAAAGCTGGCAATTGGTGTTATTTCATCTCGGTCTGTTATGTGGTCTCTTATTCTGACGAAAAAAAATTAGTTTCAAATTATATGCCTGGAAAGGTAAACATTTATCCATTGATGGTAGGGTATCTTTCCTTTTCTTTTCTTTTTCCTATTCCAATCTATTTTGCCTCATGTATAGAAAATAAAGTTAGATCATTTTTATGGTTAAGGGAGGAGAATGGGAAAAACTTATGTGATTTTAAATAGGCATATATGATTCTATAAAAAAAAAACCAATATGGTTTGGGAATTGGCTCTATCTTAGATAAGAATAAAGCTAACTTTTTAAATGGCTCTGGATATTTGGTAGTTCTGTTTTGGCTTTTGAAAGAATATTATATTCACCATTCATAATATAATGTCTTCTTCAATCATCTTTCATCCAAGACTATTACAATCAAGAATACATGGTCCAGGATTGTTAACTTTTATATAAAAGATGAGAGGCTTTTCAATAATACAATGAATGAGGTATGTGTGCTAATTGGAAATGGTAAAGATACCAGTTTCTTGAAGGATGTGTGGATTGAAAGTTCTTTCTTAATTGATGATTTCCTATATTGTTTCTAATTTTTAATGATAAATGTTCTTCAATGGAAAATATAGGTATTTGGGATGGCTTTACTTGGATTTAGAACTTTAGATGGAGAATGGAACTCTGAGGAAAAGAAACAAGTTCATTCAATACCATATTTAGTTTGTTTTTAAAAGTGGTGTTAGCTAATATTGTTTGGGATAAATTAGTTTGGAACCCAAACTCTAATGGTGAATATTTAGTCAAGTCTATGTGTATACCGTTGTTAGCCCCTTATTATAATAACTCATGTGTCTCTTTGTGTGGTTTGGGGAAAGGTCTAGTTCCACTTAAAGTTGAAATTGTTTGCTGGATAGCTATAATTAACAAAATCAATACCAGAGGTGTACTAAATAGAAAGGGTATTATTGAAAGAAGTACAACAATATACCTAATTTTCTTAGTGGCTGAGAAATTTATTGATCATTTCTAAATTCATTATCAGAAAGAGTGATGTATATGGTCTAAATTTGTAGGCTAATGAGGCCTCTTTTGGTATTGTCCTGGTAGCCTATCAGATTTGTTCCAACAATAAGAATTTTTGGTAAAAATATCATGGTCAGTATGGCTAATGCACAATGATCTCCTATTCAATAAAACATAATCATGATTTTGATGGTATCTTCTCTTTAATCCTAACCAGGCTATATATATGGATTAAAGCATTATTCGCTAACTTTCTTTATTGTACAACTGATTTATTATTATCTATTGATGGCTTGATTAAATGGACAAAATGTAAGAAACCCTTGACCAATATAGATGGATCCTCCATTGGAAAACTTGGTCCAGCTGGTATAAAAAGGATTCTACATTGTCACAAGTGGATGGCGATGAGAATTTTTTTTTTATTTCATTCGAGGTCAAATACTCTAATGAAATTGAGTTGATAACAAAGGTAAAAGCATTAGAGTTATCATCATTGAGAGGTGATTTTTCTAAAAATAATATGATTCTTTTAATGCTATAAATTGGATTCGCAAACCATCTTCTAAACTTTGGTATTACCATGAGTTGTTTATCTTTGCTGCTTGTTTCTCTTCTCACTTGGGTGTTATGATTTTCTCTTATGTTTTGAGTGAGGCAAACCACTTTGTGGTCTAAAGAATGATTTTATTGCATGGATGTGATTTATAAAGCTTATATGGATTGTTTTTTTTTACAAATCTATCTGGGGTCTAAATAAATTCACTAGGAATTTTTCATCATAGTCTTAATAATTTTTCCTTCTAATTTATTACTTTTCAATTGTGGATTTCCTTATTTAATCATGGTCCACCAATTTTAGATCGGGGATTTACAGTTTAATTGTAGGAACAACTAAAATTCATGGCTCTGATAACATAGTTGATGTAGGATATGTAAGATTTGAAGAGAAGTAAAGAAGGGAAAGAAAGAAAAAAGAGAGAGAAGAAGTTGGAAAGAAGAAATGGGAGCTAAAGAAGATAAGAAAAGGGAGGAAGATAATTCTACAACTCTATAACTTTTATTAATTCATCAAAAATATTCATAATGTGAAACAATACATATAAATAGTGAAACTCTAATCAAAACCAATAATTAGGCTAATACCCTATAAAATTATCCAACTAAACAACATAAATTAAGTATAATTAATAAATCCAAATAAAAATTCAATAACATGAGCTTAGACATGCTCAATCCCCTGACCAAAGAGTGATGGGTTGAACTATTCTACATTATCTTTGCTCATATTAAAGGTGTTCACGGTTCGGTTTGGAACCAAAAATCCAACCGAATCGGTAGTTTGTATTCCTTGATAATATGACCTGGGCTGAACTGAAAATGGGTCAATTTTTTTACATTAAAAATCAAAAAAACAAGGTCAATTCTCTCATAATCTAATACCGTGGGAAAGTAATAGAAATTTGAGATTCTTTCAAAAGAGACATACATACAACTCTAAGCATAACTCACAGCCCCTCGGTATAGGAGATCTCTTAGTGTTTAGTAAAATAAAAATACAATTCATCACTTTAAGAGTTTCTGAACTATAAACACAACAAACTTTTAGAGGAATCATACACATATAGCATTTAAGATTATCAAACATATACCTCATTAATCATAAAATAAAAGAACAAAAATTGATGGTCCATCTTTAACAATGAGAATTTTAAAAAAAGAAAAAGGTTTGATCAAAGCATGTAGCATTTAAAAAGTAGTTTTTGCAAAAGTTTAGAATTCCACATGTTTTTTTCTTATAATTACCTCGAGGAGATGAGAGAAAAAAGGCAAGAGGAGGTAGGTAGGTAAGTAGATAGGTATAAGTAAATTATTTTCATAACTTAAAAAGAAAATTTAGTAGTAGGTTAACAGGAGAGAATGACATAAAGGAGCAGAGGAGATGACTCAGAAAGGATAAAATAATTATAATTTAGAATTAAACTATGTTTTTTATACCCTATTTATTTTTAAAATTATATTTAAATTTGATTGAACTAGTCAAGTCTAATTCAATTAGTTTCAACTTTTTGAAACCAAAATCAAACCTAATCTGAGTGATTTTGTTTATTTTTTAATTAATTTCTTCAGTTTTTTTAATTGATTTTTTCAGTTTTTTTAATTAATTTTTTCTTAGGTTTTTTTTATTTAATTGGTTAATCAGTTTTTTAAAATACCCTTAATTCATATGCATGCATATTTATTGGTGCGAGTTTGGTGTGCACACCAAGTCTTCCACTAATACGGTGAAACCAGACCATCCACTTATTATTGATTAAAGCCCATGTGGCGGTTTTTGGACATTTGGGCTTGCCCAAGATGGAGTATTCAGAAATTGAAATCAAGTGCTCGTTCGTAGGATATTGAAGCCAAAATAAACAATGGAAAGGCGATTGAGACAATTGGAAAAAAAAATAATAATAATAATAATAATAAAGTTCTCCAGGACTACGCTTCATATGAACAAATGTTTTCAAATCCCATGTACTCGTGGTGTTCAATCTTTTCAATCATGTTTACTATCCCGACTCCACCTGTTTGGAAAGGAAAACAAACCATTATTGATGAAAAGAGGGGGGGGGGGGGGGGGGGGGGGCGGCAACATCAAGGAAATCCATTGCTGTTATCTATCAATGAAACTGTTCTGTAACAAAACATACCGAGTGATATTGCGCTCACAAAAATGGTGAAGGAAAGGATGAAGATGATGAGTGATGCTCTCCCTAATAAATTGATCAGCTTTCGCACCACAAACTGCCCTACG
>Ga0325411_1006655_pt1 | contig 12662 bp, 5 predicted proteins | sample PopdelMetagenome_13_FD_206181 | JGI IMG/M metagenome (GOLD analysis project Ga0325411, IMG submission 206181) | Populus deltoides microbial communities from Bellville, Georgia, United States - Xylem-PdIQD-R4 | ecosystem: Host-associated > Plants > Phyllosphere > Stem > Wood/Secondary xylem... | reverse complement strand
AAGAGTTTATATTTTACTTATCTCTAATACTATTAGTGAACCCTCTAACCTTGACATTTGTTTTTATCATTGTTTAATCTTCTTTAATAATCTTATATCTCAAAGTCCTCTTTAAATCATCATCATCGTTGTTGTTGTTGTTGTTGTTGTTGTTGTTGTTGTTGTTGTTATTCTTATTATTATTATAATTTATATAGTTCACCTCCATGTGGTTCGACCCCGATCTTGCCGGGTTATTTATTACTGTGACACTCCTGCACTTGGGATAAGACATCAACTCTTTGATCGTGTCACCAACCCGTGTTTTTTTTATCGTTTCATAATGTGTCAATTCTCACTAAATTTCTTTTGAAACCCAATTTGCCCTGAGCCCCGGGTCATGGGTCAACCCACTGTTTTGTCTTCTACTAGGTTATCTCATTCACACGATCTCTCTCGCAAGTTTTGGCAACCTCACCTAAATTTGTTGGTGATTTGTTTTATTAGACTTCTTTTTATTAACTGGTTTTTTTTTTCAATTTCATCCTTATATGTTTGGATTCTTCGAGAATGACAATCATATTTTTTTTCAATTTTCTTTTTATAGCGTTAAGTCATGGATTTTTTTCTCTTCTTTAAAATACATTAATAGTGCTTGAGCATTGCTTTTTTACATTATAGAAAATCCAATCCAGCCCGCAGCGAAGTGTGGGCTAACTATTTAGTATTATACCTAACAACTGTACAATAATACAATTGAGTCAACGATGTCTTGCAGTATGCAATGGACCTGTACAATTATAATATTATAAAATACATTAGTTAAACATAATATATACAATATTATCCACAAAGAAGAAGAAATCAACATATTTATCATAGCTTTTATGCCAATTCCTCAGCATGTTAAAATTTAACTCAGTGATCATCTCATAATTTCTCACATATAATTTCAAAGATATTTCACTTTCATTGTTAATTAAAATAGAACATCATTCATATCATTGGCTTTAGTATAATTATGTTCACAAGACTTTTATCAAGTTGTCCCATTATAATCCCAAAGTACTCATTTTAGTCATCCATCATATAACCAATTAAAGAACAGTTCATAACCTTAGTCTCGATCTCCCAACAACCAAGTAAAATCCATGACCTTAGTCCTGATCTCTCAATGACTAAGTAGATTCCATAACCTTAGTCTCGATCTCTCAGCGACCATGTAAATCCTATATTTTGACTATTAAAATATTTACTTCTTTAATTCAATCATAACACGCATCACATCCATTATATTTTTACACATTCTTTCTGTTACATATATACTTAACCATTAAAAATACAACAATTAAGGAAATATTGATAGGAATTTAATAACTTTAAAAAGTTAAGGTGTTAGGTACCTGCTTACTCCTTTAGTCACTTGAGCTCCTCTTACAACATATGATCTTGCTTTTAGAGCCTCTCATGATTTAAAAAGAAAATGTTATTTTTGGTATATTATCAATCTCATCACATGTATAAATATTCTTGTTATTTTAATTTCAACCAAACAATTTCATCATCATCATCATCATCATTTCTTTCAACTATAATATATAAATATAATCTTAATATTTATCCCTTATTTATTTCATGATAATTTACATAACCCATATAATTTAATTTAAACCTTTAATGATTCTCTATTGACCATATTGCTCATTTAATTTCACAAATACATCTAATTTTTTTTTGTACTACTCATTATAATCCTTTCATCCATTTCATATGTATAAGGATATGCTATACCATTTTTATATCATATGATCTTTTTAATCCATTTCCAAGTGTTATTAACGTATATACCAATCATTTAATTTACATAGATCAAACAACATTTCTTTTCACTTTTCTCGCTACATGTTAAATCCAAAATCAATATAATATATACCCAAAAAAATATAGTTCTTCTATTATTAATGCATATATTTTCAACTTACTTCACATTTCATCAATATGTATTTTAACTGCAAAATTTCTTAATTTATAAAATCTATCATTTTCTTCTAAAAGGTATTTAAATCTTTTCAGGTCTTTTAACATCAACTATTCATATTCAAATCTCACCACTTTACTTTCTAACAATTTAATTTTACATAGATCAATACAAAAATTTTCAACTTTTTATTATATCTTCAACAAAGAATTACTGCAATTTATAACATATACATGTTACACAAAACTCTTTCCCCAACATTTTGCAAATAAATTCAATACATGAATCTTTTCAAGATCATTAAATCTTCCATGGTATCTGTATAGTTTTTGATTTGGCCAATTCTACAAATTTGTTTCCTTTCAAATTTTTAAGTTAATTTCATTCTTTTTCAACCTTTTTATTCTCATTTATACTAACTTCATGTCAATTTGGATAATCCATTATCACTTATCCATTTTCCAACTTTCGTGCTTATAACCCTTACTTGAAAGTATAATAGCAAATCTTAATTCATTGAACAATGTCAACCAATACCCTTCCAGACATTATCACATCAACAATACACATAAATTAATCACAATTCATAATGATTTTCATCAATTTATTCAATTCCCTAAATTTCTCCCTATGGTCGGCCCTATGCTCTTCCTCAATGTCATGCTTTCTTTTTTTATTGTATCAATTTTTCACCTTAATCACCTTATATTCCACACTAATGAACCTGTTTAAGACCAATTTTTCATTTCTCCTAATTCTGACTAAGAAGCTTAATTGAAAAAAATAGGGATTTTACTTAAAATTTACCTAAACCCCATTCAATAATAAAATAATTGGTAGAGAACTCTTTGACCTTCAATTTTAAGCTCAAGATACGTCATCCAGGTGAATTTTTCCATTCCTTCTTTCTCTCCCAAATCTTCTTGTTTCTCTCTCTAACTCTCATTTCCTATTACTTTAATCTCTCTTAAGACTTTTGTTTTCATGTTTAAACTATATTAATCTCACTTATAATGTCCCAAAAATTGATTTTACATGGGAGTTTTGGAGGGAAAAGCAAGAAAAATAGAAGAAAAAAGCTCTTTTATATCTTCCATGGCCAACAACTTGTTTTGACAAAGAGGGGCTGGAGATCTTATTTAAATTTTTAGTTTTTCCATTATCCCATGTTTATTTGATAATTCTAGGTGATTTTCCCAGTTCCTAATACAATTTGATATTGAATTCGATTGAATTATTCATATCCCTCAAATAACCTTAAGAAAATATCTTATTCCCAATATCTTATTTATTTATTTATTTGTCTTTCATCCAATGCTTCCATTATAATCAGAGATTCATATAAATATTTTATTCTCGACCACTAGTGTCCACATCTATCCTATAAAATTAAATACTCATTCAAACTCGCTTGAAATATATTCTAACTTAATATTTTCTTAAAATCTTAACCCAGGGGTTTACAAATTTCTTTTGGTTATTTGACTTTTAAAGTAAATGCATACTTTAAAAGAGTAGTCATTGAAATCCTCAGAGGTTGATTGCATATATTAATACATTCATTTGCACAAAGTGATGAACAAAAAAACTTAAAAAACAAAAGATTTATTTTTTATAACAACAACTCGCTAGCTTTTGTTTTTATGTGTTTCTTTAACAAGTACGTACCACGATCTCTCTACTTTTAGTTTATATTAAATAGGTGGCTCGCGTTTCGCCGTGATTCAAGATATTTTTTTTATCGTATGAAAATGATGTTCATACACAACTAGTGTGTTTTAAAAATGAAGAACATTGAATCATGAAATTAAAAAAATAAAAAAAACAATATCATCTTATATTAACTTTTCAAACTCGTGACCCGAGTCACTAAAATAGAAACACCCCATCGAAAAAATCATAAAATCTAACTCTCAACATATCAAATACTAAAAAAATAAAATTAAAAAATATATATATATATAAAAATCCAAAACAAAAATAAATAGCAAGAGATTTTATAAAAAAAAAACTACTTTGTTTTCACCGGACAAACTAAAAAATTCTATTTTTAAAAAAGTATAAGAATCGATTATCAAACATTTTTTCTTACTCGTATACTTTAACAACCAGTTATCAAATAGTTATTTACTCGTGAATAACACAGTATATTAGCCCAAGTACATAAAGATAAGACAACAGCAGAAGAGACCCTAAGCAATATTTTCATACTTTTTGTCGATTACTTTCTTGAATCCAAACTCCAAAGTGGAGATGGCCATCGTGAACAGTATGCCCAACTACCGTGGACTCCAGACCTCGAAGACAGTTCCGTGCTCTGGTTTGATTTTTGAAATTTGACTTTTAATCAATGACTTTTTGGTTGTTTTCTTATCGGTGCATGCCATGAACCAGTGCGTCGAGAAATGATTGTCGACGCGTTACACGAGAAGCGCAAAATTGTCGTCTTAGGAGAAAGGACAAAAATCCTTAATAAAATAGCAGGGTGAAGACGAACCTGGGTCCATTACAAATGGGCTTTCCCAGTAGGTATGGAATTGTAAAAGCCTAGAAAGCAGGGTCCATTACGCGTTAGGCACGCCCTCCCCACGGGACCACTGTATTTTCTTGCCTGGTTGCATGCTCTCCTGTAGTATGGTAGACATGTGAATTAATTTAAAAGTATTCTTTATTATAAATATAAAAAAAAACAGTGGTTACCCAAATTAATTTTGGGCCGCAGGTTCAGTTTATTGCCAAAGAATAAACGAACACCATTGAGCCTTTTCAGTTCTAGAACAACAAGATTTAGACCTTCACCCCTTCAGTCTTCACTGTAAGAGTTTTGACATGTTCCACATAATTTTGCTTTATTTGCAAGGAAAATCTGAACCTCAATTTTTTAGTCATCGAAAAAGAATTAAAAAAAAGGGTCACCAAGTTTTAACCATGTTTTAGCATGGCTAATTGGGTTACAAGTCATCCTATTTTTTTAATTGAATCATATCGGATTATTTTTCCATTTATTTTTTGTAGAAACTTAACCCTATCTAAACCCTAAATCATCTAGGTCACGAGTTAAACTGTAAAGTCATGTTGGTTTTTAAAACAATAATTTATAAGGTTATCCCAATCTAATTATTTGGACAAAAGATTTTGCTGGTTAACTCGAGTTGTTTCACCACTTATTATCTAAGTTACATGTTTATTATAAAATCCCAAGGTTACTTGAGCTGAGTTTGTTTTGTTTTTTTTATTAAATTACATATTTTTAGAGGTTTTTTTTCTCTGGGATATCAAAGTCATTTTTTTAAAAAAAATTGTTCACTTGCTATTGTTCTCAATTTTTTTTTTATTGTCTTATTAAAATGAGACCAATTTATTCAACTCTATATTCCGAGCTTTTTTTTTTTTATTTCTTCAAAATGAACAAGCGACGCCTTAGACATCACTTTTTACACAAAAAATACAAACCCGTGACGGAGCGTGTTCCATACCCAATGTGTACACACACCATATTTTTGTAATCCAACTTCTAATGATTAAATGAATTACTATGATCTTGATGATGAATATTTAATCAATCCCCAATATTTTTTTTTAGCAATGAAGTCTCTTAACAACTTTTCATAAAAGAAAAAAAAAGGATTTGTTAAAACAAAAACTTCAACATATCCTATAATGATGTTATACCAGACATCACTCGTATTCTTTTTGGGACATGGCCGCTTACATTATTCTATTGAATACTACAAAGATAATTTTTTTTTTTGATTCGAGGAAATCTCACCCCTCGAAAACGTATTTTGTGGGTCCAAGTGAGGGAGTAAAACCCTGGCTGTCCCAGGCTCTTACAAAAGATGCACGCCCTGACTTGAACTCGAGACCTGCTGTGCAGATCTTAAACTCTTTACCATCACGCTACGTCCCTTGGGGACACTATAAAGATAACGTTAAACCATTAAGAAAACAATACCAGAATCATTATAAAAATGGTTTTTGATAGCAGATTATGAGTGTTAAGTCTATCTTTCCTCGACCCTAATCCGTAGTTCTATAAGGCAAGAGATAGAATGGATGCAAAGCGGGCAAGAGATAGAATGAATGCAAAGCCAACATTCACATTTAATTTCCACTACATCTTTTTTTTGCAGAAGGTAATGATAAGGTGAGAAGGTGGAGAATTACAAGAAGGGAGGGAAGAAGAAGTAAACTATAGATTTTCCCAAATCTTTTATTTTTTTTCTTACATAATTCCTGATCTTAGATGAAAGCAGGGGGAAAAGGAAAAAAAAATACAGAGAAAGGCAGAGCAGCTAACTAATGTCGCTGGGCTAGCAAAAACTGAAGGTGTTGAATATTCATATGGATATCTACCATAGCTAGATGCAGGCTTGGCATAAATAAAATACACTGACAGCCTAGTAGATGATTTCATGGATTAATGGTATAGTGTTAAATTTAACAGAACATCTGATTGCTTAAAAGAAATATGTGAGTGATTAATTTCAACTCGGTTTGATTTTTATAAAAAAAAATAATCAAATTGGTTTTTTCAAAAAATCAAAACCAATTCAAATTAACCTGTTTTGATTCAGTTATTTTAGAACAAAATCACTTTTTTTGGTTTGATTCTTTTTTTTTTCTTCTTGATTTAATTGATTTTTTAATATTTCTACTCACACCTAAATAAACATAGAAGTTTAACTTTTCATTCGATTATTTGTTGTGCTCATATTTTTTCAAAAGATTTTTTTAGACCCAATAGAATAAAAGAATGGTCCTACTTTACCAACCCAATTTTGAAAGACTTCCGAATCAAGCTCTGAAGATGTTGTTTGAACAATTTTGTTGTTTTTCTTGATTGTTTTTGGATTTCTTGTTTAATTTTGAATTTTCTATTATTTTCTTTTTTTTATTTATAAATTTTGATTTTTAGTACCAGTAGGGATCAAGGAGTTTTTGTCTCGTAGTGAGTTAGAATACATTAGACCATTATTTGAGCAATAAAACTACGAAATAGTTTGCCTTCTATTCCAACCAAAATTATGTTTTATGTGATTTTTGGGAGTATAGTTATGATTATTTTTGAAATTATTTTTTATTTAAAAATATATTAAAATAATATTTTATTATTATTTTTGAAATTAGTGTATTAGAAAAATTTAAAAAATTAAAAAATAAAAAAATTTTAAAATTATTTTTGAAATACAAAAATAAACAGGAGTTTGTCTTGTACTTTTACCTTATCAGCAGCTCAATCCATATTTATGGGGTATATATATATATATATATATATATATATATATATATATATATATATATATATATATATATATATATTTGAAATTTTAGTTAATGATAGTCCGTGTGGCAGTGTTTTTTCTCATGCATTTGCAGGCGTGGGAGAACAAAACCATTTTCTAAAACTTTTTTATTTTTTTTCATGATAAAAGCATTCATTAAATCAGTTTTAATTAAAAATTTTTAACAATTTTAGCATACACACATTTTAAAAATAAATTCTTTTAAATATTAGTTTCATAATTTAAACTAAAAAAAAAAACTTTCTTAGTCACAAATCCGTTTTAAGATTTCACTACTTCAAGTTGTTTAAATTCGCATTTATGGAAAATTTCTTGGTATGCTGGGCACATTAACAGACTTTCTGCAGTCATGTGAGGTCCATCTCAGTAATTACCGGTAATAAATTTTAATTAATATGGAAAAGGTATGCCTACAGTTATTTCTCCTATATCACCCCCTGATTTAGCTAATACTAGACCTGTATTTCCTTGCAGATTGGATAATTTTTTTGGGTTAAAAAAATATGCAATCTTTTTTAATGTATATTTTTATAAAAACAATTTTAATTCTAAAATTTTAAAATTAATTTTTAACATAATAAAAAATTAGGATAATGTTGTCATTGCTAAAGTAAAACATCATTTCTTTAATCTTTATATAATAAATTTAAAAAAAAAGGTGTAAAAAAAAACACAAATCATAAAAAAAAATAAAAATAAAGAATGGTATAAATAGATAGATGTAAAGTGATAAACAATCAAAGTGTAAATAAAAAAAATTATTTTTTTTCCAAAAAAACATGTAAAGGAAAAAAAATGAAAAGATAATAAAATAAATCAAGAGTAAAATGATAAAAATAATAAGTATAAAGAAAAATATAAAAAAAATGAATTGTTATCTAAAAGAAAAAATTAAAAATTTAACACTGCTACAGTACCGTTACAATAACAAAATTGAAGAAAATTACAATTTTGTCTTTTCTACTGTGAAAATAGAATATTTTTACTTTATAGTGCACGAGCGCTATGCTGACGTGACGTGGCCTAGACCTCAGTAGATAGAAATTAAAAAGTGTGAAGGTTGACTTTTAGCTTTACCACATAAGTATGAAAGGTGGGGAATGGGAATGAGCTGTAGAGGCAAGTGAACTGTCGGGCAACATTTTTTTAAATAAAAATTTTCATTTTTTTTTAAATAATTTTTTTATACTCTCAATCATTTTTATTTGTGGTGGTTAAAAATAATTTTTAAAAAATAATAAAAATTTATTTTAATATATTTTAAATAAAAATATTTTAAAACATTACTACCGTCACAATCCCAAATACACCAAAAACTTAAAATTGAGATTCTAGAACAGTTATAATGCGTGAAGTGAGTAATTCTTACTTTAGAGACCAAGTCAGCAATGAATAAATAATTGAGGGACCAATTTGAAACCAAAAAAATAAAAGAACAGGCCAGTCAGTCATATGCTATTCATCATATTTATTAAACCTGCAGAGGAGTTAACCTGGTTAAGGGATTAAGTCCCGGTTCAACTTAAAAAAATTAAAAATAATATATTTAAGGTTTTAATATATGTATAAACCGGGTCTCCCCTAGATTATATGAGTCACTTGAGTTTTGAATTAACCCAGCGAGTCATTCAAGTTTAGTTTGTTATATTGTAAGCCAGGATTTTTCTTATTTAAAATCCGGTCAAGATATTGAATACTCGGGTCCGAGTTGAATCCACCAGGAAATCCGGTCAAGATCTCGAATACTCGGGTCCGAGTTGAACCTGCCGGGGTTGGTCATATTTGACAACCATGCTATACAGTGCTGTGCTGGGGTCACGTGTACATACAGACTAGCATCCAGTCAAAAGCAGCATCATGGAGGGACAAATTTGATACACGGAGATAGGTAGATAGTGATAACAAGTTGACGATCCATTTCAAATGATTCCTTCATTATTTCCATCTCTTTTTGCTGGCTTTCCCAATTTCCTTTTCAGATCGCCCTCAGCCACCAGGGCCACCACCACCACCACCACCTCTCTCTCTCGCTCTAAATTAACAATAGTATCTGCTTGGAGAAGGGAGCTCAAGCAAGCACTAACTTTTTTTGGATCCTAATTATGCTCTTCTCAACAACAGAACCATAGCTTTTGTTCTCGAAATCAATCATTCCAATTTCCATCATCATGTAAGTACGTAAAAATTATATTATCCAATATACTACTGCACTTTTATAGTTCATGTACCAACGTGGTAACAAACAATTCAGTACATATTCTTTTTACTCTCTCTCTCTTTCATTTTTCTATTTTCATGTTCAGGGGAACTGCTAGATTTTGATATGGACTTTTTGCCAGAAGAAAGAAAGACGATTTTGCCTTCTGTTTTAATTTTGACTTTTAAAGCGGGATTGATTTTCCCTAAAGTCTGATTGTTTCCTGAGAAAATTTATTTCATGAGTTATTGACAGGCTTTGCAACAATTTTTGTTAAGGCTCGCATCGACAGATCTGCAATGAGCTGCCGTTTCTGTTTTCTCTTTGTTTATTTTGTCAAAAAAAGAAAAAAGAAAATTATTTTGCTTGATTTTCTCGTCAACAAAACAGAGCAGACACGGAAACCCATTTTTATTTATCTACCGTGAAGAAGCTTCCTTTGCTTTGAAAAAGTCTTCTACGATGAAAATACTGTCATAGAAATAAACTGGGAAAAAGCCTGCTTTATTCCAAAAATACTCAAAAGTCTAAAACTCTTCTTTCTTTTCCCTCATTTTGAATCAGAACCCGTTTGTTGAATCAAGAAGACAAACAAGTTGCAAAGGATTTCAGTGTAGTAGTTGAATAAGGAGAGTGGAGTGGGAGTAGCATTAGTACACAAAAAGGATGGGTTCTTTCAAGGGTCATGCTTTACCAGGAACGTTGTTTTTATTGGTTGGTGTATGGCATATATGGAGCTCTTTGGTTAGATATTTATCGAATCCAAAGTCATTTAGAGTCAGGGTTTGGAACCCTGTGCCTGGTTTTGATGGGAAGCTGAAGTACTTAGAGCTGTATCTGGTGGCGGGCGGTGCCTTTATTGATATGTGTATTGAGCTTTTGTACTCTACACACCTCAAGTTTTTGGTCAATGGAGTCTTGAATCCTCATCATATGAATGATTTTGAGCACGGCGGAATGCTTCTCATGTTCTTTATTTTTGGGGCTGTCGGTTTGCTGTCAGAGAAAACAAGGTTGGTCATTTATAATTTCAGTGTTTGTGGATTGTTTTTTACTTTATTAAAAAAATATTAATATTTGATATTAATAGCTATCTGTTTAATCGAGGTAAAAGAGATTTAAACTTTTCATATCTGGGATTGGTTGGTTTCATTCAATTGAATCCGAGGCAGAATAGCATAGGACTTCAATTTTTATTTTCTATGCATAAGAAAATGGTGTTGCATAAGGCCAAATCATATGATTGCTGTGCCTGTAACATAATTAACATTTAACTTCGTCATCCTCGTTCTGCATGCCCTAGACCATAGTGTTCTTGTGAGTCTGGTCTATACTCTGCTGCCATCGTGATCATTCATGTTGACTTGCCCTGAAGTTTGGACAGTCTGAACTTCAAAACGGTAATCCTGCTGGAGGCAAAACGGGGTCTAGATAAGAGCTTATTTGCACGAAGCAACTACTTTGTGAAAGCTAAATGTGTGGTTAGCAATAGTTCGATTACATACCCGTGAAGAGTTAAAGTGGATCATAAAGATGCTTTTGAATTATTAGCAATCATAAGCTCACAAGAACTTTAAACTTTATGAATTTCTCATGATGTTTGTTATAACTTTCACGGTTTTGTTCATAGGATCATGAACACAGAAATACATTTCCTTGGTAGGTTGCAGTTACGGATAATGCAATAATGGCAAGAACATGTGCTTAACATTTTCTACACGGTTAATTTAGGTACATGGAAGACCACTTACAACCATACATAAGAGAGATTAGTTCTGAATGCACAGTTGCACACTGACATACACACCAGAAATTTAATTTCTGTTATAGTTCTCAAAGAGGAAAAAAAAAGGTGTTCAGTAGACTTCTCTGAAGGAGCTTTCTTGCTGATTTAACTGTTTGCTCAGATTTCTACCCTTGCCAGAAGGAGTCCTCTGTTTGGTTGCTGCAGCAGCATTTTCTGCAGAGTATCTATTGTTTTACTTCCACTCAACAACCCATAAAGGTCTTGAAGGGCACTACCATCTCCTCCTTGTCCTCCTGATTGGCCTCTGTGTTTTATCCATTGTCACGGGGGCTCTTCTCCCAACCAACTTTCCGGTTGATTTATCTAGTGGCATTGCAATGACTCTGCAAGGCCTCTGGTTTTACCAGACTGCCTTCTGTCTCTATGGTCCCATGATGCCGGATGGATGTCAACTTAAGGGCAATCAGATTATGTGTCGATCGTCGGAAAGTCAGATTCGAGGCGAGCTGCTTGCAACCTTTCAGCTCTTTTCCATGGTCTTTGGTGTCCTAGTTGCAGTTGCGGCGGCATATGGTTTCGCAGCTTCAAGATATGGGCATTCTGATCTTAATAGCTCGCGTGTGCTTCAAGATGGATTAGACTGAGGTAAAAATATGGGCTTCAATCTCACCCCATTTCCACTTCCTTTTATTTATCTGCTATAGTTGTACTGCTAGTCGTTGTTTTATCTGCTTCACGAGTAATATGGATCTCCTGTGAAATGAAAGCATCCTCTTCCCGCTCTTATAATTTGAAGGAACATTTTATCTTTCTAATTTGCTTGTACTCTTGAGGGTACATATCTGTCATTCAGAATCCCATCAATGGAAACTAAGCTGTTTTTTTTTTTTTTAGAAAAAAGAAGTCTTCTTTAATGCAATGTCAAAATGCTACACAATGCAGCCTGGACAGGCTTTGGAAACAGATTCTCTTTGGATAAAAGGTTCCGGTGTTTAATCAGATAACAACATGTATGCATCTTTCATTGATTAAAGGGATCAATTTTGTGGCTTTACAGGTTTCTAGCATGAGTGCTACCGGAGGTTAGTATGGTTGGAGGGTCTCTAAAAAGTACATGAAACCTTTTGAAGCCTTGGTCTTGGATTAGAAGGAAGCATCGCGAGCTCTAGTCTGCAAGCTCTGTACGTGACTTGGCATTTGGCGCATCAAAATCAGTGGTTAGAAAGGCAAAAAACAAATAGATTGAAACGGGGAGCATGGTGGTTCCAAGGAAGCACAACAACGACCCATCAACTTGAATATATTTTTTTTACAGTTTTGCTTACCCTGCATCTTCTTCAGTTCGTGCATCATTTGATTTTGAAAATTCAAGAATAACCTTGTGCAAATAAGTGCAATGTATTTGTCTCCTCCCTTCCCCTTTGCAGGAGAGAGTGGAGGGGGTTGAAAATTAAC
>Ga0325411_1006653_pt1 | contig 12664 bp, 12 predicted proteins | sample PopdelMetagenome_13_FD_206181 | JGI IMG/M metagenome (GOLD analysis project Ga0325411, IMG submission 206181) | Populus deltoides microbial communities from Bellville, Georgia, United States - Xylem-PdIQD-R4 | ecosystem: Host-associated > Plants > Phyllosphere > Stem > Wood/Secondary xylem... | reverse complement strand
AATCATGTTGCCCTTAACCCAAATTTTAATTCATTCTTCATTTATTTCATTTTACTTATTTTTCTATCATTATTATTATTTTTTTCCATCATCAATTTTTTCATTAAATAAAATAATAATAATAATAATAATAATAATAGGTCAAAATTTGGGTTATGACATTTCTAATAAATTATTAATATAATTATAAATAAATTATTATTTTTATTTAAAATTAATTATTTATACACAGAACAAATTCTGCTGGGACAGCGAGCATAACACTATTACGAGGAGGGTGTGGGAAAATCACGCGGCAACTAGGTAACATCGAAAACAACACAAGATTTTTTTTAGAAAAAAATTTATGTTTCGAAATGTAATTTTTGGTTGCGTGAAGTAGGTTGCATGATTTTTGGTATGAAGCACAAAAAAGGACAAAAAAGACCGCGAGAGATAGGGGTTTCCAAGGCTGGAATGATGTTGCAGTTTGGAGGGATTTCAAACTGATATACATCTTGGAAGATATATGGTTGTACTATCTTGAGCACGTGACATCTAAGTTGTTCACACGACGCTCAGAGTCCGTTGCTGGCAACCAGAATCAGCTAATTCATGGCTCGGTGATAACGCACACTGGTGGCTCCATTCCGTTTGCTGCACATGCGAAACAGATGGTAAGATTAATTTAAATGAAATATATCGTTAAATTAAGTTGTTGTTAATAAATCTTTTTTCATTATAGGCTACGTCTCTTGGATGTGAGCCGAGCCCGATGGAGCTGTTTGTGGAGACGCACATGCGTAGTCAAGACCGCCAAAAGAGGGTGCAACAGTTCGTTGATAACCATGCTCAACATTTCGTGGTATGTTTGTTCAACCATTTTATTTTGTAAGTTATTATGTTTATTGAATTGGATATGATGATTACTTTTTTTATTTTCAGGAGACCTATAATAATCGGTTGAGGGAGAGATACGGGGACGATATTTTGATCCATCTGGATTTCGATCCGAATTTATGGATGGAGGTTGGATCGTCAGGTGGGCCCGATAAAAATCGGGTTTATGGGCTCTCCAACACTACGGCCGACAACTTGTGGTCGGCTCGTAATGTTTCAACCGTTGGGAGCTCCCAATCAATATCGAGCTCCCAATCTAAGGAGTTCGTGGCTTTGCAGCAACACACGGCTCAGCTAATTGAAAAATACGACCACCTATCAGCGGAGTACGCACAACTCAAAGCGTCTCATGCACAACAAAGAGCGGAGTCTGAACAACTCAAAGCGTCTTAAGTACAACAAAGAGCGGAGTCTGAACAACAAAAAGCAGCTTATGAACAACTTTGCAAAATGGTCATGAACATGGCAACACAGAGTGGAACATGTGCGCCTAATCCTTTTTGGTCGTATAACCACCAGCCTCCTCCTCCAGGACCTCCTCCTCCTCCAGCTCCACCTCTATATTAATTTGTAATAAACATTATTTACCTCTAAAATTTCATTTAATATTTTTTTGAAACACATTCAGTTTGTAATGAATATTATTGAACTTTGATTTTTTTTTTGTTTTTGATGTTTAATATAAATTTTATTTGCATAATTAGTTTTTATTACCATTAATTTATATAATTTTATATTATGTATTCTAAATAATTTTTTTTAAAAAAATTTAGAAAAAACTATTACAAAGGGTTTTACCGACGGAATGAATCCGTCGGCATTTGACAGTAGCTGCCACATTCACCGACGCATTTACAGATTGATATATTTGGTCGGTATTTCATACACTCACTGACAGCTTTACTGACATAATGAATCTGTCGGCATTTGACAGTAGCTGCCATAATTACCGACGAATTTACAGACGGATATATTTAGTTGGTATTTCAAACACTCACCGAAAAATTTACCGATGGTATGTATATGTCGGTAAATCATGATATCACCGACGAAATAAAAATCCGTCGGTATATTTCAAGCGGGAAACTTTTTTTTGGCGCGTAAATTTCGTCTGTAAAACCATCGGCAAATGGTTTTTTGTGTTTCCGACTGATATAGCAACGGAATGTGGAATTACCGACGAAGGGAAAGCCGACGGACATAATCCGTCGGTGAAGACATTGGTAAATAAATCATCGACGAATTGGTAATCACACACCAACGGAATATTTCCGTCAGTAAAACTGTGAAATCTTGTAGTGTGCTACACAGTGCTTTGATATTATTCATAGTGATGTTTGGGGTCTTACACCACTTAATTATCATGCTCATTACAAGTACTTTGTGACATTTATTGATGATTACAGTCAGTTTACGTAGGTGTATTTCTTTTGTTCAAAATCTGAGGTCTTTTTTGTTTTCAAGTCATTTTTTGCCTATATTGAGACTTAATTTTCTACTAGTATTAAGGTATTAAGATCTGATTCGGGTGCGGAATATATGCCTCATGAATTTCATGATTTTTTATAGCAGAAAGGTGTTGCCTTACACCGCTCTTGTCCATATACGCCACAACAAAATGGGGTGGCTGAGCATAAGAACCGTCATCTTTTGGATGTCATTAGGACCTTATTAATTGAGTCGTCTATACCGTCTAAATTCTAGATTGAAGCCTTGTTTAATGCAGTTTATTTAATCAATCGATTGTCATCTCAGGTGTTAAATTTTGATTCCCCATACTATCATCTACATAATAAGTCTCATAACTATCATGATTTGCATACTTTTGGTTATGTTTGCTTTGATTTGCCTCCTCATGAACGACACAAACTTTCTGCTCAATCTGCTAAATGTGTATTTTTCGGTTATAGTGTTTCTCACAAAGGTTTTGGTTGTTATGATATGAGCTGTAACAAATTTCATATTTCTAGAAATGTTGTTTTCTTTGAAAATCAATATTTCTTCCCTGCTAATGTTGAATCCTCCTTTGTTGCTCCTATGCTTCCTCATTTTGAGGATGTACATATTTTGAGAGGTTCAAACCTGGAATTGTTTATGAAAGACGTCAATCAACTTTGCCCCTTCTTGAGACTGATCCACCACCTGATACTGCTCTTGAGACTGCTTTTGAGTCTTCTACTCATGAGTCTGCTCTTCGCCGCTCTACGAGAGTATCTCATTCTCCTGCTTGGTATTGTTTTTCTACTACTCTATCCACTATTAATGTTCCATCATGTTACTCATACGTTGTACATCATAAGTGTTGGCAAAAAGCAATGCAGGACGAACTTCATGCTCTTCAGGATAATCATACATGGGATTTTGTTTCTTGTCCTCCCGTTGTTACCGCAATTGAGTATAAATAGGTGTACTCGATTAAGCTTCGCTCTGAAGGAACTCTCAATCGATATAAAGCATGTTTGGTTGCTCTTGGAAATCGACAAGCGTATGGTGTTGACTATGAGGAAACTTTTGCTCCTATAGCCAAAATGAATACAGTGCACACTATTACTGCCATTACTGCTTCCCAAGGTTGGCCACTTCATCAAATAGACGTCAAAAATGCTTTTCTCCATGGTGATCTTAAAGAGGATATTTATATGACACCTCCACCTGGTTTGTTCTCATCATCTACATCAGTTGTGTGTAAGTTGAAGCGGTCCTTGTATGGTTTGAAACAAGCTCCTCGAGTATGGTTTGATAAATTTCACTCTACCTTGCTTCGCTTCCCTTTTGTGCAAAGCAAATATGATTCCTCTTTATTTCTTTACAAGATATCTATTGGTTTTGTTCTCCTTCTAGTTTATGTAGATGACATTATCATTACTGGCACTGATTCTTTATTGATTAGCAACCTTTAACACCATCTTCATGATTGTTTTCACATGAAAGACCTTGGTTCTCTTACTTACTTCATGGGATTGGAAGTTCATTCTTCATCTTCTGGGGTATTTTTGCATCAACATAAATATACTTAGGACTTGATTGCTTTGGCTAGTCTTCAAGATTCTTCTTTGGTGGATACTCCTCTAGAGGTGAATGTTAAGTTTCGACGTGAAGATAGGGATCTTCTTCCTGATCCAACTCTATATCAGCAATTAGTTGATAGATTAAATTATCTTACTATTACTCGGCCTGATATATCTTTTTTAGTTCAGCAAGTCAGTCAATTCATGCAATCTTCCTATCATATATATTTGGTGGTTATTTGTCGCATCATTCGATATCGACTTGGCTCTTCCAGTCGTGGTCTCTTCTACCCAACTGGCTCTTTTATCCATCTTATTGCTTTTAGTGATGCTGATTGGGCAGGATTTCTTGATACACGTCGCTCTATCATGGGTTGGTGTATGTTTCTTGGTGATTCCTGGATATCTTAAAAGAGTAAGAAACAAGATCGTGTTTCCAAATCTTTGACAATATAAAGCAATGTCGGCTGCTTCCTCTAAGATTGTTTGGCTTCGTGGTCTACTTCTATAAATTGGATTTCCCTATACTACTATTCTTCTTCATGCTGACGACACGAGTGCTATTCAGATTGCTACCAATCTTGTTTTCCATGAGCGTACCAAGCATATTGAAGTGGATTGTCATTCTATTTTAGAAGCCATGGATACTAACATTATTTCTCTCCCACATATCTCTACTTATCTTTAAATTGCTGATGTATTTTTCCAAATCAATGACTTATCAACGCCATCAGTTTCTAGTTGGCAAATTGATGTTTCTTGATCACCCAACATCAATTTGAGGGAGGATATTAGTATAGTTTTGTTGATTAGAATCATTGGTTTCCATATACATAGTTGCTATTTGTGTCACGAAAATAGCTGTAAATATTTGTGTAATCATAGTGTAAATAGCTTTCTATAATTAGGCCGAGATTATAGTTAGTGGGAGCAGATTTGGTGGAATGTAAATCAGATTTATTTCTATTTAATAACAGAGACTCTGGAGAATAAAGGCATTCAACCAAAGTGACTATTGCTAATTGATACACCTCCTCTACATTGCGGTATCAAACTAGTGTTTGTTGTTCAGTTTCCACAATCCTGTTATGGACAATTAACTCATGAAAATGGTTTGTGTATTGATCCACAGTTAATGAGCCTTGCCTCAATTATAAAATTTCTTTGAACATCATTTTCTCATAATCAATGAGCAAATATTTTTCCTTCATTTTTTCTTTCATCTCCACCTAATTAGAAACTAGTGGATGCTGAGTATGGTGTAATTTATCTTCTAGACTTCCCGATGAGCTTATGCATGCACCTTTAATTTCATTCAGATATAATGAACTTTTTGATCCTCTAATACGTCAAACCAATCAAAATAATCCTCAATGGTCATTAACCAATCCTCAAAAGCATTAGGCTCTAATTTTTCATAAGAACCTGACATGCCCACTTTCATCCTCTTAGTGAGTTTGTCAAAAGGCTAATAACCCACGCCTCATCTATCTTGGTTTCGAGGAAAGTCTTCTCTATTTCACTGAAACTGAGGTTGATGATTCTCAGACTCTCTGTTTTCTTCATTCTCCAACTCTTCTTCATCACCGCTAGCTTTGTTCAGCAACTGCTTATGAATTGGATTGTGGCCCCTCCTATTAGTAAATCTAAGCTCTTTACAAGCTCGATGCTCATCCATAACATCTAGTTGATGATTGAGTTGTTCCAAAACAATAATGATTTGAATGATTTGTTTGTACATTGGGCTTTTTAGGGTTTAGGTTGTTTGGAATTCTGTAATGCTAACTTTTCTAGGCAAGGAAACTTGACTCTGGTACCAAAATGGTGCAAAACTATTAGTTCCAGATCAAGTAGGAGAAACAATTCTGATCAATACTCTTCTTTTTTTTGTGAAAGTTAAACCACAAGTATTTGTAAGAAAAATGTTATCCTTTATTCATTGTTAACATTCCAATAAATAAAGTTAAGCTTAACACATCGGCTTCAACTCATGAAACTAACTAGCCTTATTTTAAGGAAATAAGTTGTAACAACTTTAAATGAGAAGAAATACAAAACAACAATAAAGAATAAAGTAAAATAGAAGGCTTAGACTTGGTCTAAACCAAACTAAAAACTTGGGATTCTTCTTAGGGGTTCATTCAGATCTTCTCAACCTATCAATACTCCCCCCGCCAATTGGAACCTTATCCTCAAGGTCTAGCTAAAGAAACTGATTATGCAATAGTGTCATGTCTTCTCATGTAGCATCTTTAGTGGGCAACTGCTTCCATTTCACCAAGCTCTCTTCAATAAATTTATCGCCCCGTTTAATCTAGCGTGTATCGAAGATGTTTGCTGGTTCTATAGAAACTACACCTTCATCAGTAATATGTGGAAGCTCTAAGGTAGCTTATGGAGGAGACCTCCAACATATTTCCTCAAGAGAGAGACATGAAAAATAGGGTGGATCATTGTGTTTGCTGGTAATTGTAGCTGGTAAGCAACATTGCTAATCTTCTTCTAGATTTGATAGGGGTCATAGAACTTGTTGGCAAGTTTTTGATAAACTTGTTTGAAGGTGGTTTGTTGGCGATAAAGATGTAGCTTTAAGAGGACTATATCACCTACTTGAAACTTTATAGCTCGCCTCTTTTTGTGTGTTGTTTGTTTCATTCTATTAGTTGTCATGTCCAAATTCTTCTTTAAATGCTGGAGCAATTCATCTTGATGTAAGAGGCTTTGATCTATTTCATTAACCTGAGATAACCCATCAAAATAAAAGGGAATGGAAGGAGGAAGCCGACCATAAAAGGCTTGGAAAGGTGTAATCCCTATTGAACTGTGGTAGGTGGTATTATACTAGAATTTTACCCAAGGTAAGTGACTATACCTTTTACGTGGCCATTGATGGACAAAACAATGAAGGTATTGTTTAACACAGCAGTTCAAACTTTAATTTTTTTCACTAGTCTGTGGATGGTAGGTGGAGCTCAATTTCAACTTGGTTCCTAATATAGTGAAGAATTCTTGCCAGAATTTGCTAATAAATATGGGATTGCGGTCACTAATGATTGATTTTAGCATGTCATGGATTTTGATGATGTGCTTTACAAATTGTTTAGCTACAATCTTTGCAGAAAATGAATGAGATAATGCAACAAAATAAGCATACTTATTGAGTCTATCTACGACCACCAAATGACTATCTTTGTCATGAGAGGATGGAAGGCCTTTAATAAAATCCAAACTAATATCATCTCACACTTGAAAAGGAATGGGCAGTGGCTGAAGTAATCCCACTAGGGCAAGAGTTTTATTTTTGTTTCTTTGGCAAACTTCATATTGCGTAATATTGTAAAATCCCGAGATCAAACTCATACAAAATAAAAATTATAATAATAAATAAAATAATAATGCAATTAAATAAGAAGATTATGAAAGACATAAAGTGTATGACTCAAATTATGAAGAAAAGAAAAGAAATGGGGTCAATGTGTAATTAAGATGCATGGGGCTATAAATACCCCATTTCTTCCTCTTAGAAGGTCGGCTGCACATGGTGTGAAGAAGAGGGAGATTTCAGATTTTTTCTCACCAAAAGAGAGGGAAAAACACCAAATCCTTTAGGGCTATACAAACATTAACCATTAATTAAAGAGGACACTTATTGACAAAGAATGTAACAAGGAAACAAGTGAAGAAATTTGGAGGAAAAGAGGAGGAGAGGGTCGGTTGTATGTAAGGGAGAAGAGGCTAAAAATCTTCAACGAAATTGAGTGGAAATTCGAACTTCCTCAAGGTAATGACATTAGGCCTAATTGTGAAAAAACAATTTGATAATTGGTTAGGAATTGTGCAACAATTTTAGATTTATAAATTAAGGTTCTTGAGTGAAAATTTGGGGTATTGCAGAATTTGTTAGAATGAAGTTAATTAGACTACTATAAGTTGTTTTGAACATGAAAAAGCATGTAAAATTACAAAAGTAAAATCAATAACTTAGGAACATAAGTGGTCGGCCATGTGAGGGTTGAATGGGAGGAAAAGAAATTATGAAATTGTGCTTAATGAATCTTGTAATATGTGTTATGATGTGAACAATGGGTAAATGAGGCAAACAATTGACTAGAAAGGAAAAGGGGACCTTAATTTGGCCAAGAACTAATTAAGGGGAAGGAAGAAGAATTTTGGCATGTTATGTGTTAATAATGCATGTGTAACAGTCCCGACTATACAATTTGAACAACGCTAAATGATCCCAACATATGCTCTTAATTTGAGGGAAAATATTTTTTTTTTAAATCTACCAAAATTTTGGTAGAGTTTTGTTTGTATTTAGAACATCCCAAGTTATCGACTACTATTAATATTCTCAATCAATCCATCATCACATGATCCCATAATTTCGGACCTTATTTCAATCATTAATATTAAACACCTCATACAGTCAACACATCATATATAAATTTATATATATATATATATATATATATATATATATATCCTAAAAATAAGTTCAATATGAACATAGCCCACATATCATGTTATACAATTTAAAAGAAAAAGGGATACTCATATGTAAAGAGAGCATTTAAAACATAATAAATGTTCTTGAACATTTCAAAAGGGTTAATTACAAGATACTAATGTACTTACATGCTAAGCTAGACTTTTATAATTACATCAAGGTTTACACAAAAGCATACTGCATAAACGCGTTAACTCCATTATGCTTAAGTTTTTTGTTATGATTCCTTCAAGCCGATTAATATAGAGAATCCATATCCATTCATTACACATATGTTACTTTCTATGCATGTTCATTGAAGGAAAGAGAACCTAATTATGCCTCCAAGATAGTCAAAATTGCTCATCAACTAATCAGTCCTACTGCCCTACAGAATCAGTCACGACTCAGTATCGATTGGTTACCCATAACTAGAATGCTACAACTCCAAATTGAGCAAGACCAGTTTCCTTGGTTAGATAACATCCAAAACTACAATTTCTATGAAGGAACCCGATCCTAATTCCCTCATCCTCCTGCCCTAAATCTCACCGAAAGTTAGGAGACAAGTCTATCCAGATTCGTCACCCCCTTCCCTTCACACAATACTTTCACGAACTACATTTTCTGGGTAAATTATTTTGGTTTCAAGCCCTCCATCACATTCCACACATGAATTAACTTAATTTTAACAACAAATATTTTTTCCTCAATTCATGTCTAAGAACCCTAACCTATAATTCAATATCAAGGCATCAATTCGTTATCAAATTTGAAATGAATTTTAAGATCATGTTTAGAACACCTTACCCGGTACGAATTAAGATTTTGATCTTCAACCAGTTGAAGATTTTCAACTCCCTCCTTTATTTTCTAATGACATCCGGCCCTCCTTCTCTTCTTGTTTAATTTTCTTGTTAATCCCTTGCTCACAATTGAAGATTTTCAACTCCCTCCTTTATTTTCTAATGACATCCGGCCCTCCTTCTTCTCTTCTTGTTCAATTTTCTTGTTAATCCCTTGCTCACAAGTGTTTATTCCATCTATAAACCCATAATCTTGGATGGGTTCTTGAAATTTTAGTGTTTCTCTCTTGATTTTGCAAGAATGGATACAAAACTCCCCATTTTCTTTCCTTATAGTTGCTGTAGATTTTTGGTTAGGAGAAGAGTAATTATACTCTATAATTTCCCTTATTTGCATTGAGGCCCCATTTTGTTTAAGTGTATTATTCTCTTCAATTAAATTCAACCCTTAACGTTACCAGGTTTATTTATAATGTCTCGAATTATTTTGCTCGAAAATTTATATTCAGAAATTTATGAATTCCTGTTTTTATTTAACCATATGCATGAATTTCTTCACTTTTATTTCTCATGTAGTTAGTTTGCAATTTAAGCAAATTAAAATTTTTTTTCGGGGTTTACAACATGAATTAGTTGTAGTGAGAAGCTTACTAATAGAGAAAAGCGCGAAAACTTGATAATAGAAGACTTCATGAGTCAGATGTGTGTGTCATGTATAGCGAAAATGAAATTATTAGCCACGGGTATAGCTCATAATTCGGCTTAGGAGGAATCATGAAATGTAGGGAAAATATAGAAAATAATTGTGATAGAAGAAAAGGAGAAGTGAGGATAATGGAAAGTTCATTTAAAAACCGTTGATGAAAAACTGGATAGATTCGTCATCTCCATTCTAGAAAGGATTCGGGCCTCAAAATGATAAAATTAGGGGATGATTTCTCATAGAAGTTGTAACCAGAGATGTTAGCTTTCCAACAAATCTAACCTTGCCTAATTTGGGGCTCTATAACTCCAGATATAGGTAAATATCTGAGGAGAGGTCGAGCTGCCACCTCTGCTGGCAGATTCGACGAATTGGCAAAACGGGAAATTTAGTCGCGTTAGGGGTAGAATCAGATTTCTTCCATTCAGAAAATTTTCAGTGATGAGTCTTAGGGTTTAAAATAAAAATAAGTTGTGTTTGAAAATGAAATTGTAAGGATAATTATAATGTAATAAAGTACAGTGGATATAATGGGAAACATAGTTGTAAAAGAAGCAATTATTAAAGAGAAGTCAACATTGTTATTATTTTTATTATTGTTGTGAGAAATGTAACTTGAAAAGGAAATGACATGGTATATATGTGGATTCAGGAGGGATTGGGAGGGGCACAACAACAATCACAAGGGAGCGCAAGCCGAGCTTCCACAGTAGGTAGGTGTTCTATTCCTACACTTTTTACGCAACGTTGATTTTACTAACTTGTTAAATTCTTGGTCTTTGTATCTATAGGTGAAACCACAAAGAGAAAGGATAAAATGAAATAAACAATAAATTAAAATGGATTTGCATACTTGATTGATTTAAGAACATAGATTGTATTAATGGACTTTGTTGATGATCATTTCCTGAACTTGATTAGCTGGTCCTGAATGCAAAGGCTAATGATGTTAGTAAGGTTTACTAACATCGGCATAATGATCGCTGAAAATGAGGGGTATTAAACTTGATTAACTATTCAGGTGAGAATAGTTAATGATATCGATTGGTGATGTCGATATCGACAATCACATGAAACTTGATTAGTTATTCCTGAGGTGATAGCTAATAATGTCAATTTAATAAGAATCAGGATGTTACAAATATAGTATTAGATGAACCAATACATGGATGGACAATAAAATTGTTGAGCTAACCTTTTGAATGTTCTTAATACACCAGAATGCCCTGCCATTTTATTGTCATGAAATTCCTTTAGCAACTGGTCGCAGATAGCTTATGGAACAATTAATCTTTTTTTATAGAAACAAAGAGCATTTTGAATTGAGTGTGGACCAGTGGGATCCATAGTTGATTGATTGATCAGTTGCTGTATATACTGATCATCGTTTGCTACCCTCTTATATCATCCCAAAGAGTAACCTTTGGAACAAACAAAGGATTAAGAAGAGGGCTATCAGAGCGACAAGAGAAGGCATCAGCTGTTGAATTTTCACATCCTAACCGGTAAACAATTTTGTACTCGTAGCCAAAAAGCTTTGCTACATACTTTTATTGTTTAAGAGTGGCCACATATTGATCCAGGAAATATTTAAGACTCTTGTGATCAATTTTCATGAAGAATTTTCTGCCCAAAATATAGGGTCATCATGTTTGAATTGCTTTTATAATCGCAAGCATTTCCTGGGCATGGATGGACTATGCTCGTTTACTAATTCTCAAAGCGTGACTCATGAATGCAATTGGTCGGCCCTTTTGAGTAAGGACAACGCCGATTTCGTCACTTGTCAGTGTCAACAATGAAAGAGTCATTAAAATTGGGACTAGCTAAAGTCGGGGTAGTTGTCATGGCTTGCTTGAGTAGTTTAAATGCACCCTCTACTTTGTTATTCCATCGAAAGCTTCCCTTTTTGAAGAGATTGGTAAGGGGACGAGCCAAAAATCCATAGTTTTGAACAAATTTGTGGTAATAACTTGTCAAGCCTAAAAATCCATGCAATTCAGTAATATTAGTAGGTTGTGGCCAAGCTACCATGACCTCAATCTTTTTGTTGTCTACCTTTACCCCTTGATGTGTCACAATATGGCCTAAATATTCCAGTTCTTGTTTGCCAAAATCACATTTGCTTGCTTTGATGAAAAACTAGTTGTCTCAGGATATCTAATATGGTTCTCACATGTTTTATATGTGATTCCTAGATAGAACTATAAACAAGAATATCATAAAAATAAAAAAAAGAGATTATCATGAACTTGTGAAGATGAGCATGAAATATGGAATTCATAATGACTTGGAAGGTGGAAGGGGCATTACATAAGCCAAAAGGCAAAACTAGATACTCAAAATGGCCATTATGGGTTCTAAAGACAGTTTTTGGAACATCAGGAGCATGTACTCATTCCTAATGATATCCAGCTCGCAAGTCTAGTTTGGTGAAATAGGTTGCCCCATACAACTTATCTAGCATGTCATCTATGATAGGGATGGGAAATCGATCTTTGATGGTGGCTAAATTTAGTGCCCGGTAGTTTGTGCAAAATCGCCAAGTGCCATCTTTCTTCTTCACCATTAAAACGGGAGATAAGAATGGGCTACTATTGGGTCGAATGACTCCCAAGATAAGCATTTCTTAGACTTGTTTGTTGATCTCTGCTTTTTTAAAAATATGCATATCTAACAGCCTTCCTCCTGGTAGGTTCATCGCATCCATTGCCACCATTGATTAGCTTCCCCTTCAAGGTGGAAAGATGCTAGAGATACCTTTTGATTATTAGTTGTA
>Ga0325411_1006652_pt1 | contig 12665 bp, 2 predicted proteins | sample PopdelMetagenome_13_FD_206181 | JGI IMG/M metagenome (GOLD analysis project Ga0325411, IMG submission 206181) | Populus deltoides microbial communities from Bellville, Georgia, United States - Xylem-PdIQD-R4 | ecosystem: Host-associated > Plants > Phyllosphere > Stem > Wood/Secondary xylem... | reverse complement strand
CCCACAACCCCCATATATATATATATATATATATATATATATATATATATATATATATATATATATCAGCATGCAGTACTCTTCAAGTTTTGTCAGATTAGAGAGCACTGTGTGAAGGGTTTGCAAATTGACCACAAAAATTAAGAGAAACATAGTCATTGTGTGTATTTTGTGACATGAGTAATTTGATAAAAAAAAACAACAATATTACAAAAAAAAAAAACTTAAAACTTAATCCTCAACTAACCAAATATTAAAGGATACAAAATCTAACATACAAAAAAAAATAGCAATTATAAGCAAAAAAATACTAAGCCTGCTCAAGCTAACTTACAAAACTTGCAGGTCAAATTATGAGATCGTGATAACTAGGCTGAAAAGAAAATAAAAAAAAATCATCAAGTTTTTTTTATTAAAATCCAATGTTAAAATATGATATAGGAAAAAAATAAGTCCAAAAAATCATGGAATAAAGTCAACACTTGATTGGAAGTACCAAATATAAAAAAGCTACAAAGGTCAGTTCTCGACAAATTAAATATTAAATGATGAAATTAAAAAAAAAATCAATAACACAAAAAGTTCCCAAAGAGAAGAAAAAAAAGTAACTAAAAGGGAAAAAAAGGAGTGTGAGTCTATCTAGATTAACCTAGTAAACCTATAGATGATGTCATGAGATCGGGATAACGTTATAAAAAAATAAATGAAGAAAACCAAGAAACCTATTTTTTTAAAAAAAAAATCAACGTCTAGCTCATAAAACTTGTGACGTCAGCCATTTAATTAGAAGAATCAAACTCGGAAAAACTATGAATCTCAAATCTTAAAAAATCAAATGTCAAAAGATGAAATTGAAAAAAAAACGTTTAATCACAAAAAATATAAATATAAAATAACAATCAAAAGAATGATGATCAAATTTAAATAAATAAATGAGAGGTTGGATAATTTTGAATTGAAGGGTTAAATTGAAAAGAAAAATCAATTTTACAAAATTCTTTTTGACACTTAGCCTTTGAATTGATTTAGAGAAAAGAAAAACCCATCAAATAACTATTTTAATCCACAGTATTTCATATCTATAGCTACATTATTTCTCCCAAGCCCTATATATGTTTTTTTTGTTAAATTATGTATCATAGGCTTTTCATTTCTTATAAATTACTCCAAATATTGGTACCTCCCTACCTAGCTATGCGAGTTAATTACCAGCTATAGCATTTGTTTTACTCTTTCTGAATTGAACAGAATTCGGTCCCTTTAATTTGTAGTATCCTATCCTCCCTTTCTCTCTCTTATTTGGTAGGGTATCCAAGGTCCAGACTCTAGAAAGCTCAGGAAACATGCATTATTTTTCATGATAGAAATGAAAGGAATGTTGGGATGCTACTACTGCATCAGACATGGCCCCCCATTTCAGATGTAACACATATTAAGTATTATTTTAAAATACGTAGGTATTTTTACCATGCAAGGCTCTACTTTTCATATTTTTATATATTATTGTAGATGAGTAGTGTAAAATTTATATTTTTTAATTTAATTCTCAAACTTTGTTTTAGTGATTTAGTCCTAAATAAAGACTAATTGATTTTGATTTTTTATAAAAAAAAAATATGAGATTGAAATAAAATGGACTGAAATGAAAAAGACATCATACATGGGTAACATACCATAAGTTTTGCAAAAGATTCACTTTGGTCCTTGAACTTTAAAAATTATGCAAATTATACAATTTTAGTAACTCAATATTTTCTCAATTTAATTTTAGTATAAAAGTTCATTTTTATTATTTTTTTAGTACATGGCTAAGAGGAGAGTGAGAGGTCGTCAGATTCTTGCGGTAGAAAGAAAAATTTTTTATCCCATATTAAAAAGAAACACTCTATTTTAAGTGTTTATAAGTGTGAGTTTCTATTGTATAGTAAATTGAGTGAAAATCATGATAAATAGAATCTTTGGTGAGCTTTCTAGTGCTTATATATATATATATATATTGGCACTTAATATGTCAGTGGGGTTAAAAAAAAATTTAGTTTATTTCTTTTAATTTTAGTAATTAATTTTGATATTTGTAACTGTTGAAATAAAACTGAACAATATCTATTAAGTCTAATTCAAAATATAATTATTCTATTAACAATCATAATATTTCAAATTTAAATAAACCTGTCATTACAGAAAGAAAGAAGAGAAGATATACAAAAAAAGAATTTCTTTCGTTTGGCTTTTCATCTTATTATTTCAAATGTTTAGAAAGTTTAGTTATATACTAGAAGTATTATGCCCGGGATAAATAAACATTTTAAAAAATATATTTTCATACTTCCAAGCTAATTTTTTATTTATTTTCATGCCCGAGCAATTTTTTCAATATTTTACATCTTGGTTGTGAGTCTTAGATAAGGCATGTTTCCACTATCTTATCACCTTATCACAACCCTCCATCCAATTGGATGACCTAGCTAGTTATGGACCGCTTCCAATTAATTGCTAAAAAACAAGCCATACTTATTTCAAAACATGATTGGTAATAATCCAAAACAAGGTTTTTCTAAACATGATCATTTTGTTGTTCATTAGTTAGTTAACATTACAATCATAAGGTCTGGTTTTAAAAGCTACCTTCTGCTAGTGGGCAGCTGTGTCACACATCCTAGCCAGAGCGTTTTTTCTTTTTAATAATTAGGGTAATCCCAGATAGGTTTTCATGTAGTCATTTTACTGTCGAATAGTAAGCAAATCATTTAAATTTAGATCGGTGCATATCCAAGTTTTTTATTTTATTTTTTGTCCACATTCTCACCTAATTTATTAGATTCAATTTCTAGATAATAACATGGAGATTCTTAACGCCCGAGCGAAGTCTCCAAAAAATTGGCACCAACTACCAAGACTGGGGAGAGAGAGAGAGCTCACAGCTGATTGCAGACGCAAAGTTGCACCCATTTCCTCATGATGACAAGCCCTTCAAATTTAGCAAACAAAGCTCATGATTCTGTCTCCTGAAGAGAACACACGCTTAATCATGGCCGTAGAGAATTAAGTCAACTGCATTAAAAAGTAGGGCTCATGCATTTTTCGGTTCCTCTTTAAAATTAAAAGAGGAGGATTAATTAAATCCAAGATCAGCAAGATTGAGTTTGTTCATTGTCTTCATCTTTTTGGTTTATAAAAGAAGCAGCCTGCCTCAAATATGAATTAATTAACTGTTGGATTGTGAAGATATGAATCAATTAACTGGTCCTACATATGATGATTAAGTAACCAATTGTGCTTAAGCATTTTGTTTTGGTGTTATTGAATGTGTCTTAGTTTTATTCTACGAAGAAAAACATCCTGTGCCCTAGTAGAAACATGCCACGTTGTCTTTATTCTAACGGTGTGCATGCAGGGAGCACATGTAATGGCATCTCCCCAATTTGTAAGCTTTGACTTGCAACGGTAACGAAGGCGATTGATCAATTTAACTTTTCAACCCTAATTAAGGAATAATAATGTTAATAATCCTCGGTGAACAAGGGTCGATCGGTTCAGCTTCAATGCTTAAATATGCTCGTTCAGGTTTAAATCATAATACATGTATGTTGGGATCTCTCTACAAATATAAATTAATTATTTCTAATCAAACACTAATTCTTGAGCTCTTACGTAAGCTTATAAGTTTGAAACGAATATTCTACTATGCAATAAATTCTCAATTTTAGGTTCATCAAGTGGTATATCTATACAACAAAAGTGATCATGCAAGCAGTTGCATGCAGCAGGTCTACATAGCAATATATACACCTCTAATGCCATGAAAAGGTAAGTGTAATCAAGATGAAATGCCAGAGAAAGCACAGTATATATACAAATGGCATTGACTTTGTAAGAAAACTCGTGGAGTGTTGAGTCAAAGGGCCTTTGTTAGATGCCCTTCTACGAGAACGCTTAAACTTTACTAGAAGATTTATGGGATACTCATGATCTGGCCATTAATCTTTATTGATAGCTTCCATTGACTTCTGCAAGCACACATAAGTACATAGTAGCTATATGCTGATCTTCAACGGCTCCTCGATAATAATTGCATGGTTTGTCTACCAAAAGTGGCATCCAACATTGATGATAACAAAGTACTATATATTTTGATACATATTATTACACAAATAACATTACTTTATTATGCAATGTTAGATTAATTTAAACAAGATTACTGTATCAAAATTGGATTATAAAATATCAAATAGTCTATTATTTAAATGATAATCTGATATGCTTTTATTTATTCTAAACAAATTACCCTTTAGTAAACATGTCATGGAGTAATTAATGGGATAACTTCAAAAAATACGGTGGGCAAATGTCGCAAAGGAGGGGAGGAGGAGCAAATTCAAAATGAATGCAAACTTAAATGGCATTCTATGTAGCATTTGTCCGAAAGAAAAGGGGGAAAGGGGATTTGTCGCTATAGAATTCAAGTCTTGGATTTCTCTTGAAAAAAGCTTGCAGGGAATATCACTCCTTCATTAAATGCGAAAGCTGACAATATTTGCTATCGGTCACATGCTGCCGTGTGAGTGTCCAGCAAAAGGGTAACACAGGTGCTAATCTCGCGGACTCTTCCTTCCTTATCGCCATCACACGTTGTTAGTTATAGATTTCAGACACATTTGCATTATTGCATAAATAGCAATCTCTTGCAGTAATTTTAGGACAAAAAAGAAACAACCCTAAATCTCCACTGTTTCTGCACTTGTTAGATTGGTGTAGGGTGTACTATTATTGTATTTGCCCTAACATCATCGAAGCCTGGCAGTTATGCGGCCAGAGAAATACCCCGTGTCTTTCCCTATTCAGAACACTACCTACTGGAAAATTAATGGAGATATAATAGAGTCAAATAATATGAATGTGTGTGTGTGTGTAAAAGAATAGTTTGAAATCGAGACTTTTTAATTTTTTTAAAAAAGAAGAATTAATCCCAGTTGGACTACGATTCATGAACTGTCATTCAACCTTTTGTCATACAAATTATTTCGTGGCACTAAAACAAAGACACCCTAATCATAATCATAATGCCAGTCAAACATAATAATAAGCTCCACCTCGTAAATCATGGGTTAGATGACCAGGATTTCATGAGATGGAGTGGATCTATATTGGTGTTGTGAAGATGAGCACTAAAGGGTTTTTTACATTTGTTTAAATGGGTTGAGGTTTTATTTTATTATTATTATTATTATTGAGGATGGATTAATTAACAAGTACAGAACTTGAAATATTTGAGAGCCGGTTTTTATTTTTGTAAAATTACCATTGAACTACAAGTTCATTGATTTACTACCATGATATTTTAACCGTACAAAAAATAAACATCTTCTTCTAATCTTTTTTATTTGTTAGAAAATAATATAAATTATATTTTGAACTTCACTTCATAATTTAAATATTTGGATTAAGATAATTTGTTTATATGGTATTAGAGCTTTAAATATTTGGATTAATAGTATATTGTAATACGAGTTCGTGCAAATTTCAAGCTTAAAAGACTTTTTCTTGAGGGTGTGTGTTAGAGAACAATATAAATCATATCTTAGAATCTCATCTAATAATTTAAGTTTTTTTAGTTGAGATGATTCTTTAACATGATATTAGAGTCTTGATAATCAAATAATTACGAGTTCAAATCTCATCACCCTTATTATCTCTTCTAATTAAAATCTAATTAATAATATAAGATAGTTTTAAGTCTAAATGACCTTCACTTGATGGAGGGTGTTAAAGAATAATATAAATAATATATTGGAGTCTCATATGACAATTTAAATTTTTTGGTTTGAATGACTCTTTGATATTATTTATATATAAAAAAAAAGACGCCCCATTGTTACAAATAAATGAAATATGAGATTATGAAAACAGTAAATGGCATTAATTGATGAGATTAGCAATAAATTTTCTAGATATTAAATCAATAAATTCGGTGGAACCACCAGTAATTATAGTATTTATTATTATTCAGAAATGAAAATGGCATGATGCTGTCATAAAAGCCAAAAAGGAATAAAAAGAAAAATAATGAGAAGTTGACAATTTGAAGCTGTAAAAAACCCCACTAGCCCCAGAAGCATATGTTAGTAAAAGTAAAGTAGTTTACAAGGAGCTAGGCTGCAGAACCAAACATGAATTTATTCTACAGAAGGTGGGTGGTCTCCTCTTCAAACAGGTCTACTCTCCTTCCCAGAAGCTAATATGGACCCACCATCCTTTGCAACAAACAAGCAAACAAACAAAAGCATCACTCTGCACTAAAAGTAAAAACTGTGAGCAGAGAATGTCTACTCACTGTTGGGTTCCAATGTCCCGACTCCTCAGCAGTGCTCTTCCCTACTCAACAACCTAAGTTCCTAGCCACCTTTTGAGGCTAATAAACCCATTTTGTTGTCAGAAATTACCGTGGGTTGCAACTTGCAATTGTTGTGACACTGAGATTGTATTCGGAAATTTGTTCTAAATTGTGTTTTTTAAATTTAAAAAAATATATCTAAAATAAATTTTTATATATTTTTAAGATTATTTTGATAAATTGATATCAAAAATAATTTTTTAAAAATAAAATAATTTTATTTTAATATAGGACTTGGGTATTGCATATTACTAGCTATACTAAAAAGAATTAAGTGTATATTTGCATATACTTCTTTTTTTGTTTTGCAATTAAATCCTTTTAAAACCTGATTAAATAAAATTAGGCTTATAATTATGAAAAAATTAAAAAATTACAAGATAAAGATTGAAAAGTAAAACGTGGAATATTAATAACAATTTTAATTTTGATCTGTTTTTTTTTCATTTATGATAAGTTTGAGAAAGAAGAAAAAAATTCATCAAAACACAACAATAAAAAGAGAAAGTTGTCATTTGTCACAATTAAAATAACTAAAATGGTCAAGTTTGGTGTCAAAAGGCTCAATTTGAATATAGGAGTTCGATGGTGGTGGTATTTTGCCATCATTTTGCCTAAAAACGTATGTCAGCTAAAGAGAGAAACATTTTTCAGTTTGATTTTGCATTTTTAAATCATTTTTGATATTTTTTGGCTTGATAAATTGGTTTTAAATGATACAACAAGTCGTATGCTTCTTTTTAAAAAATAAAAGAAAAAAATAAAAGATGATCAAATCACGAGGGCCTAGGCTTTTTTAAGGCCTAAGCGTGCTAGGTCACCGGGCCCCAGGAGCCTGGCCTAACCTTTTTTTTTTCCTTTGTTATATTTTTTTCATTTTCCTCCATTTTTTTCTTTAATTTTTTTTTCTAATTCGTCCTCCCGTATCTGGTTTGTATTGAATTTTCCTGTTGTTTTTTTTCTTTTTAATTTTATTTTTTAATATTTGGTTGATTTTAAATTGGTCTTTATAATTTGTTTTGACTTACTTTTTATAAAGTTATCATGATCTCGAACAAATATCCTGATATTTAATTTATGATTAATTTGACAAACATAAATTTGTGTTATCGTATAATTAAGTTAATATAGTTTTTTAAAAAATGGAGGCATTAACCTAGTGGAGTCCAAGACTCGGGTTGTAAGTTTGGCGGGTTAAGCTATAAAGCTCAAAGTTAATCTAATATGTTGGTGTCTCAATAGTAAAAAAAAATCACCCTGAATATATTTTTTTCAAGCCAAATCATGGTTTTTACTTGTCATATAGGTTGTTTTTAGACTCATCAAATTGATTGGGTCAAGTGGGGGCAACCTTCACGTAGTTTAGTTTTGTACTCAGGCTAGGATCAAACCCACTAGAGTCCATGATAAGGACGCGAGATTGGCGGGTTAAATCGTGAAACCTGGATCAATCCAATATGTTGTTATCTCAATATAAAAAAAAATTATCATCTTGAAATTTTTGTAAAGGCAAATCACATTTTTTACATATTATCTAGGGTGTCTTTGGACTTGCCAAGGTGACTAGGTCGCATTGGAGCAATTATAACATGATTTAATTTTAAACTTGGGTTATGATCAAACTTAGTGGAGTCCATAACCTTGGATGCAGGTTTTGTGGGTCAGGCTATGAAACCTGGGGCAATCTAATATATTATCATTTTAATATTAAAAAGTAATATTATATTAAAAAAATTAAAATCAAACCATGATTTTTACATGTCATTTGGATTATTTTTGGATTTTTCAAATCGACTATATAATATCAGAAAAATATCTATATAGTTTAAATTTAAATCTGAGCTAGATAATGAGTTGGATTAAGAGGTTTTAATATCAAATAATTTTTTTGCCACTTAAATTATTTTTATATATGTTTTAAAAAATAGTGATTCGACCCATGATATAATGCAGATGTGTAAACTATTCTAAACAAAAAAATGTTTGATGATAATATTTTTAAATTAATTTTATTATTGTTTTAAAAATTAATAACTTAGAAATGTTATTTCTTAGTTAAGTACTAAAATTATAATAAAGAATGCACCTAAACGGTTGATATAATGGAAGGATTAGATAGATTTTGTACGGTTTGTGCTCATAAATTAGACACCATCAAGACCAGCACGGGCACAATTGATAAACTCCAAGCTCAGATTCAAATTTCCATGGAGCTGCGGGCACACCCAGTAATCAGCCATGGAGATACCCTCTCGTCCTCGTTCACTTGGGTGAACACAAATATACGACATTCAAGAAAATGATCTTACCTTAAAAGAACAGACACGTGGCTAGTCAGATTGACATTAATTGACGCGTCAAGAATGAGGAATCGAACGGCGGTCATTTTGAGGGCTCAGCTAGGTGCCGGTGACCAAGGGGACAAGTAGCCGGAGAGTTCAGAATGCTTTTTGAAGGGCTCTCTATTGTAGGGGTCCACTTTAGATGATGCTGTAGTCCCCCCATTGGTTTGTATTCTGTCACGTCACCAATCATGTTGAGGTGGAATGATGCGGTGTCCAGATTGATGATGGGATGAGACGTAAGCAGCGATCCTTTTTGGTTTTGGGGTTGTTCTTCTCGAGTTTTTATTCTTGACTTCTTGCAGAGATCCTGTTGTCTATATTTGCTTCATACAAGGCAGACATGTGCGCCACCGAACCTCTTGGTCTGTTGATCGGAGGATGGCAGCAATGGGGGCATTTTGATGCTCTCCGTCATAAGATTTGAAAGCCCAAATGCCCCAATTCGAACCTCTTGGTCTGTTGATCGAAGGATGGCAGCAATGGGGGCATTTTGATGCTCTCGATCGCAAGATTTGAAGGCCCAAATGCCCCAATTCGAACCTCTTGGTCTTTGCCCAAACCTTCCAATTTAACAAGCCTTAGGCTCCTTAGATTTGGATATTGTTGGAAGCCTTCCATTGGCATATGCGCATGGAGCATCTCTTTCCCTTCCCCACCTTTTTTTTTAGGCCTTTAATGTTGGCAGCAGAGTAAATCTCTTTTGATTCGGGACTTAAACAAGTTATTCATGTATATTTGTTTGATGCATTCATACAAAATTCCACAAATCTCTCTCTTTCTACAACCTCATACAAAATAAACTCTTAATTAATACCATTAACTAATTTGACTTCTCCATTAATTTTTTTAAAACATTATTTTAAGGTTTTAAAATTGAAATTTATTTAAGAAATATCTAACAAGGTTATATGTCTATAATGTGTTATATATAATATTTATATTATATATATAATATAAATAAAAGAATGAAATATAAAAAATGTAATTGAAAAAATTATTATATCATATATTTATATATAGGTTATTTTATAATATATATGTGTGAGAGAGAGAAACTTGAAAAAAAATTATAATATTTATAATTTATTTTTCAGCTTATTTTTCATGTTATGCCCAAATACTGAAAACTCTTTTTCAATTCATTTTTCATCATATTATCAAACATAAAAAAATAATTAATATTTAAAAATTTACTTAATTTTTCTACGAACAAATAAATACTTGTATACATAAGGTTTTCATGACAAAAGTGCCTTTACATTTCATAATGCATGTCCAAAGTGTCATGTATCCTCCACCATTTTAGTACTTTGCTTATTAGATTTTTTGTTTATGCAATAGAATGGAACTAGATTATTGACCCCATGATACAATATGCCAATCAATTTTTTTAATGAAAAAAATATCAAGCATTGTTAACATGTTTTTTTAATAAGAATAAAAATAAATTGGTTGATGGTTTATTTAATGTAACTTGGTAAACTAAAAAAAAAATTGGATAACTAGTAAAAACATAGTTTGACTAAAAAAATTAAAATGCTATATTTTTTTAAAAAATCTCGAGACAACAACATATTAAATTGATCTAGATGATCCCGAGTTAATCTACCAAACTCGCAACCCAAGTTATGAGACTATCATAATTGTATAAAAAACAAATCGAAATAAATTATGAAATTCGATCCCCATCCAAGCTATTAATGAAGGATGAACTTGAAAAAAGAATTGATATAAAAAGAACAAAAGAATTCATCTGATTCAACCCACCAAACTCGTGACTTACATTATGAGAATGAGATTGCCTTATAAAAAAACAGACTGAATCAAATTAAAAGAAAATAAGTCGTGTGGTGATTTTACTGTTAAAATACACTGTTCACTCTCTCATAAATCACTATGGATTGGAATATATATTTTTTATATAAATATTCAATTTGGTCCGTGATCTTTTGTTTTGCACAATTGAACCTTTTTAGCCCAAATTAGCACCCCATTGTTTATCTTTTGAAAGAAAGCATTGTATTGAAAAACAAAGGACCAAATTAAAAAGGGAGGTGCAAATAGGAGGTGACTTTGAGTTTTCATTTAAATGAATAAGGACTACTTTGCAAGGCCAACAAATCTTTTAAGGTAGAGGAGAGAAAAAAAAGAAGGGAGAAGAAAAATGATTGTCGGAGCTTTTCTATACCATGGAGGTCTACAAGCGCTAGCCCATTGTGTAGAGGATGACATAATGCTTTGCCATCACCGCATAAGGCTGCCAACAACCACTAAGAGGTGTTGCATGCATCACCCACGATGCTTATTCACGCACTAGCCATTTTTTGTTGAATTATAGAAAGATTAGAACACCTTTAATCCCATGAGATAATTCCAAGAAAACCGAGGTTAAAAAATCTAAAATGTCCTTTGACCTCAGGCAAAAAAAAATTAATCTTAGGGGTTATGCAGTAATTACACTATATAAAAAAATATAAAAATTCAAAAACACCACTCATTCGTTAGATGTGTTTTTTTTTTCAAGGGTGTGAGAATAATTATGCATTGCAATAAATATATTAAAATATTATTATACCTCCAAGTGTGTGCTCATTTATTTATGTCATTGAAAGACTTATCAATTGTTTTACCGTGATTGCACTGTATATAATTCATAGTAAAACATTTATTTGTAATAATAATAATATAATTATAATTATAATATAAGGGATGTAGGGAGAGTTAGGATTCATTTCTGGCCTAAATGGAAAATGAAAGCCGCCTCTTAAAGAAGAGAGGAGGAACCCATTAATAGAGGGCTGCCGAGCTTCTTTTACGTGCCAGACTTGGATATTAGCATTTGGGCTCTGAGCCCTGAGATATCGGCCCATTTAGAAACTAAAAAAACCAGTAGATCCCTTGGATCATGCTCTTATTATCTTTAAGAAGAAGAATACCTTAGAACAGGGGGGTCTCACTTCAGAAACAGTAGCACAACAACTTTTTGTTGAAGTTAAGGAACATATTTCTTTGGGAGTCTGTGGCAACATGTTCATTACCAGTTCCAGTTGCGCTCCAATATCTGTATCTGGTCTCTGATGGGGTTCTAAAGAATTGGACAAAGCTTGTACAACTTGGACAATAACCTTAAGAAGTGGACAAAGCTTGTACAACTTGGAGACAATAACTTTAAGAATTGACAAGCCAATCACGTTCAAACTCTATTATTTTCTTAAGAAAAATATAAAAAACCAAGAATGATCTCAATTTATCCTTGTATTTTTATTTTTTTATACGTCTCTTGTATTGACTCGTCTCTTGTATTGACTAGGAATTAAATGGTGCTAATTATGTTGTTATTTTATGATCGATTGAATGAAAGGCTATAAATTTCTTAGAAAATATTAAAGTGTGTTGTAGTGATTATCTTTTAAATTATTTTTTTGCTTAAAAATATATCAAAATAATTTATTTTTTTTAAAAAAATATTTTTGACATTAACAAACCAAAATAACCTAAAAACATTAAAAAAATTATTTTTTAAAAAAAAATCAGTATTTTTAAAAAACACTATTTCAACCGTATTTTAAAACACCATCTTGTTTAAAAATAGTCTTGATTCACGGGAACTATTTGAACAATACATTTTCTTTTTAAGAAAAAAAAGGAAAAAAGAGATGTTGTTCATAAAAAAAGAAACTTTTTAATGAACCAGACCAGACAACAAGAGTGGTTGTATTATAATAAAAATCGCTGATCATGATTGCATTCCTGATTAACTGGTTAAAAACTCTTAATAAAAAAGATAAAAAGAAAGGAAAGGAAAAACAGTAAAGTGGGCTTGCTAATGGTGTCTTTTGGGCATGCTTATAGGATAATACAAGCTCACTTTGCCTCTACCTATCATTTGCCAGCCACCCTTCACATTTACAGGTTAATGCCAATGTCCC
>Ga0325411_1006651_pt1 | contig 12666 bp, 13 predicted proteins | sample PopdelMetagenome_13_FD_206181 | JGI IMG/M metagenome (GOLD analysis project Ga0325411, IMG submission 206181) | Populus deltoides microbial communities from Bellville, Georgia, United States - Xylem-PdIQD-R4 | ecosystem: Host-associated > Plants > Phyllosphere > Stem > Wood/Secondary xylem... | reverse complement strand
CTCAGAAATAGGTATGTGAATAAGCCACTGAAGTTAAATCATTTCCTTGATCACAGCTTCTTTAGCGGATTTCTAACTATATATTCTTCATTTAACATTATCAAAGCTGACCGTGAAGAGGCTAAAGATAAACCTAAGATGAAGATTGCAGTGATAACTACAGCTACCATTTTCGTGGTCTTGGGGATACTAGTGGCCAGCTATTGCCTCTGGAAAAGCAAGGCAAAGTGTGCAGGTAAGTTGCTTAGACACTTTCACTAAATTAATGATCATCTGGTTTGCTTTAAATTTCTATTAGGGTTTTTAATGAATCGAAACAATAAATAGTTTCAAGCCTTTGACATGCCTCCGCCCTTGGTTTGAACAATTTATTTCTACATGGTGGACAAATTTTCGTGTATCCTGTGAAAGAAATTTGTTAAATGTTCCTCGATCAGTAGAATTTCAGCACCGAAAATAACATGTTAGCAGTGCCAGCTGCTGTATTTATTGCTATGAAAGGAGCCAATTTACCTGAATCAGTACAACAGCTGGACTATCAACACTTTTTCTAGCTATATATAAGCATTGATGTTTGGCATCGCATTTCATTTTAGTATCAATTCACAGACGTCATCAGCTAAATAGGATTGATCTAATGTTCTGATCATTTTCAGCTCATCTAAAAGTTTATTTCCCTGTTCTAGATAGAATGGAAAACTACAGGAAAAATGATCATGAGATCGATGATGGACAAAAGGAAGACTTGGAGTTACCACACTTTGAGTTCACAGCTGTAGCTAATGTCACCAACAACTTTTCAATCAACAATAAGTTGGGAGGAGGCGGATATGGACCTGTCTACGGGGTAAACATTATAACTATTTAGCAAACTTACTACAAGAGAACCTAGGCATTTTGTTTCAAGCAGAACAACACAAGTATTTTATAAACTTATCTTTTAGGGTATGCTGGAAGATGGACAAGAAATTGCTGTGAAGAGGCTGTCAAGGAGTTCTGGACAAGGATTAAATGAGTTCAAAAATGAAGTGATACTGATTAAAAAGCTTCAGCACAGAAATCTTGTGTAGCTTCTCGGTTGCTGCATTCAGAGAGAGGAGAAAATGCTGATTTATGAATACATGCCCAACAGAAGCCTGGACTCTTTTATTTTCGGTAAGGACCCCTAGTAACCTAATAAACTTAGATGGCCTAAAAATGAAAAGAGGTGTTATAGGTTTTTGTTGCTATCGAATTTGTTGTTTTGGTATTCAAATAGCAGTTTGGCCTGATATGAAAACATTACTTTGTTAGATCAGGCAAAAGGTAAACTGCTAGACTGGTCCAGGCGTTTCAACATTATCTGTGGGACTGCAAGGGGGCTTCTCTATCTACACCAAGATTCCAGATGGAGAATCGTACATAGAGATCTGAAAGCTAGTAATGTCTTACTTGATAATTGTTGCTGTAAACTCAATCATAAGGTCCAGCTGGTTTGAACATGACCATGTGAGGTAGTCCCACTCCATTAAAGCAACAACGTGGAACAACTCATCTACTTTAGTAAAAGTTGAAGGATGAGCTGGTGGAATATATTCTACATGTTCTCTGGTTTTTTCTTTCTGTCCTACCGTTCATATCTATAAATAGGCATCAAGAGAACATTGTAAGTGTGTGGAAAATACAAGAGAGAAAAAGTGGGTGAGTTTGAGTGCTTGTAATCTTCTTGTTATTTTTGAAATAATAACAGTGTGTTTCATCTCCTCTGAGTATTTAAAGCCACTATTAGTGGACTTTCCCTCCAACAATTGGTATCAGAGCCCCGTTCGTCAGAAAACAGAAAAGTTTTTTGGGATATACCCGAATTTTCAAAGTTGTCAAAAACACATTTTGATCATTCCACAGTGTAGAGTTCATCCATACGAACTCACTGGTGCAAAAATCAGCTTCATCGGCGCAAGAGGTAGCCTACATGCGCCACCTGAAGAATCTGCACCTGTAGCCCACGCGCAGAGACGCGCCCAGAGGTAGATGACGACTGTGCCACACACGCGCCATATTCAAGCTGCACCGAGCCGCCTAAGCCGCTTCCAAGCCGAGCCTCTAGCCAAGCCAAGAAAATATTCCCAAAGAATATTCCCGTTTCAAGCCGAGCCGCAAGCCGAGCCGATAGAATATTCCCCAGAATATTCCCTGTTCAATCCCAGCGAACTGCCCGACGTCCAGAATCGTTTCCTGACCGATTCAGCCCATTTCTGACCCATTTTCAATCAAGTAAGACCGATTCCTTATTGTTTTGAGCATTCCAGAACCGTCTACAGTGTCTGTTTTTCAAAATTCAACTCCCAGAAGGTGATATAGTCATTCAAAGAATAAAATGACTACAGAAAATGCACAAACACTTATCCCCAAGCTGACCAAACACAACTATGATAATTGGTGTATCAGATTGAAGGCATTTCTTGGTTCACAAGAGTGTATAGAGATTGTGGAATATGGTTATGATGAACCAGAGTCCAAAGAAGCAGAAGATTCATTGCAAGAGGCACAAAAACAGGTCCTGAGAGCCAATAGAAAGAAAGACAACAAAGCAAAGACCATCATTTATCAAAGTCTTGATAAAGCCACGTTTGAGATCATAGCTTCCGCAGAAACATCAAAAGAAATATGAGAGGCTCTCCAACAAAAATACAAAGGTGCTGACAGAATCAAGAAAATTCGTCTTCAATCTTTACGAGGTGAATTTGAATCAGTGAAAATAAAGTCATCAGAATCTATTTCTGATTATCACATAAGAATTATAGTGATAGTCAATCAGATGAGAAGAAATGGAGAAGCCCTTTCAGATGCTCGAATTACTGAGAAAATTTTGAGATCCTTAGATCCAAAATTTGATTTTGTTATTGTTGCTATTGAAGAATCCAAAGAAGTGGACAAGTTGACAGTGGATGAGCTTACGAGTTCTTTGCAAGCTCATGAGCAAAAGATTGTGAAAAGAAATGAAGATAAGGCAATTAAGCATGCCTTACAATCAAAATTGTCTCTCAAGGAGGGCAGGGAGATTTCAACAAGTGGATGTACCACTCAAGGAAGCAGTCAACAAAAACAAGGGAGATTTCAACAATTTCAAGGAAGAGGAACTTGGAATACAGGATTCAGAGGAAGAGGAGGTAGAAACACCACCAGAGGAGGCCGGGGACAACATGCATTTACTCTCAGAGGAAGAGGAGGCAGTTACAACAACCACGATAAGAGAAATATTCAATGTTATAGGTGCAATCAATTTAGGTACTATAGCACTGAATGTCGAAGAAAAGCTTCATCAGAGGTAGATGGAGAAGTTAACTATGTAGATAATAATATCACCATAAGAGGACCAGCTGCATTATTAGTCCAACAAGGACTAGACGAGAATCAGGAGAATATATGGTATTTGGATTCTGGAGCTAGCAATCACATGAGTGGTCAACAAGATCTATTTGGAGATCTAGATGACCATGTAAAAGGTCAAGTCACTTTTGGAGACATCTCAAAAGTTCCAGTGAAAGGCAGAGGCAACATCCCAATTCGTTTGAAGAATGGTGATCATAGCTACATTGCAGATGTTTATTATGTTCCAGCCATTAAGCATAACTTGCTGAGTATAGGCCAACTTCTGGAGAAAGGTTACACTCTTCTTATGAAGAACTGTAATCTAACAATTGAAGATTACAATGGGAGATTAATTACTTATGTGAAGATGTCCAAGAATAGGATGTTTCCTATAAACATCCAATATGCTGCAGCAAAGTGTTTGAGTGCCATCACCAACAATGAAGAGTGGCTTTGACACCTAAGGCTTGGACATCTGAATTTTACAAGTCTGAAAATGCTAGCAACCAAGAAGATGGTCAAAGGTATGCTCCACATTGATCATCCAGATGAAGTATGTGAGAGTTGTGTCCTCAGCAAACATCACATATCCAGTTTTGCCAAAGAAGTCAACTGGAAGGCAAATAAGCCATTAGAGTTAGTCCACACAGACATGTGTGGTCCCATAAATCCTATATCAATTAGACAAAATAGGTACTTCCTTACTTTCATTGATGATTTTAGCAGGAAGACATGGGTATACTTTTTGAAGAGGAAGTCAGAAGTGTTGAATTGTTTTAAAGATTTTAAGCAATTGTTGAGAAGCAAAGTGGCTATAAGATCAAAACCGTGAGATCAATCAAGGTAGAGAATATACAGCAAATGACTTTGAAGTTTTTTGTACACAACAAGGCATCAAGCATCAGACAACACCTGCCTATACACCACAACTGAATGGTGTAGCTGAGAGAAAGAATCGAACAATTCTTGACATGGCAAGAAGCCTACTCAAAGCAAAGAAGCTGCCCAAACAATATTGGGCTGAAGCTGTATCATGTGCAGTGTATCTACTGAATCGTTGCCCAACTAGAAGTTTGCAAGTTGTCACTCCAGAAGAAGTATGGAGTGGTCACAAACCAAGTGTTACTCATCTTCGAGTCTTTGGTTGTGTGGCATATGCAAAGATGCCAGATGCAAGAAGGATCAAACTAAAAGCGAGAAATGCATCTTTGTCGGATATGGTGATAGAAGGATGGGATATAAGCTGTATAATCCCATCACAAGGAAGGTAATTATAAGTAGAGATGTTATCTTTGAAGAAGATAAAACTTGGCAATGGAATGACGATCAAGAAGCAGTTAAATGGATCAGCACTGATTTGATCCTTGAAGACGAAATGGAAGTACCAACAGTACTTGCAGAAGGTCCAATGTTACCAGCAGATGAGCCACAAATTCCAGTACACAGATTTCCTGTATTCAACAGGAGAAACACACTAGGATCATCATCAACACCACCATCAACATCCTCATCAGAAGAACCAAGAAGGATGAGAAATCTAGAAGAGTTGTACGATGCCACCTAAGTTATAGAAGATACAACTCTATTTTGTTTCTTTGCGGATAGTGACCCACTTAGCTTCAATGAAGCTATTATAGAAGAGAAGTGGATAGAAGCAATGAATGAAAAAATACATGCCATTGAGAAGAATGATACCTGAAAGCTGACTAATCTATCAGAAAACAAGAAAGCAATAGGTGTCAAATGGGTCTATAAAAAGAAAAAGAATGCAAAAGGAGAAGTACAAAGATATAAAGCAAGATTAGTGGCAAAAGGCTACAAACAGAGAGAAGGAATTGACTATAGAGAAGTATTTGCTCCAGTAGCCCGGCTAGAAACAATCAGATTGATGATCTCATTAGATGCACAATATAGATGGAAGATCTATCAACTCGACGTGAAGTCAGCATTTCTGAATGGCTTCCTAGAAGAAGAGATCTATGTTGAATAACCACTTGGATACATTGAAGCTGGAAATGAAGGCAAAGTATACAAGTTGAAGAAAGCTCTCTATGGTTTGAAGCAAGCTCCGCGTGCTTGGAATACCAGAATTGACAGGTATTTTCAAGAGAATGGATTTGAGAAATGTCCATATGAACACGCGATGTATGTGAAGAAAGAAGCTGATGGAAGCACATTATTTGTGTGCCTATATGTTGATGATTTGATATTCACCGGCAACAATCCTACCATGTTTGAAAACTTCAAGAATAGCATGGTACAACAGTTTGAGATGATAGACATTGGTCTAATGGCACACTTTCTTGGTCTGGAAGTAATGCTGAAAGAAGAAGGGATTTTTGTATCTCAAAGAGGCTACGCTACAAATATTCTTGAAAGGTTCAAGATGGAAAGCTGCAATCCAGTATCAACTCCAGTTGAGAATGGAGTGGAATTGAGGAAGAGCAAAGCTGGAAATGTTGATCCAACTTACTTCAAAAGCTCAGTAGGAAGCTTGAGGTACTTGACATGTACCAGACCGGATATACTTTACGGAGTTGGACTTATCAGCAGATATATGGAGACGCCAGACCAGTCTCACTTGAATGCAGCTAAGAGAATTCTTCGCTACATCAAAGGAACGATAAATGAAGGCATGTTTTACACTTCAAGTAAAACCTTCAATCTTATTGGGTACTCGGATAGTGATTGGGGTAGAGATCTGGATGAAAAAAAAAAAAACAAGATTTGTCTTTTTCATGGGAGATACATCTTTCATATGGATATCCAAGAAGCAATCGATAGTAACGTTATCAAGCTGTGAAGCTGAGTATGTTAATGCCAACTCGGCTGTATGTCATTCAATATGGTTAAGAAATATGTTGAAGTATTTGGGATTTCCACAAGAAAATCCTACAGAGATTTATATTGATAATCGATCAGCAATTGCATTAGCAAAGAACCCAGTGTATCATGAAAGAAGTAAACACATCAATACACGTCATCACTTTATCCGAGAGCATGTGAAGAACAAAGAAGTTGAACTGATATCTTGCAAAACAACTGATCAAGTTGCAGATATCTTTACAAAACCATTGAAAGGGGAGACATTTATCAGATTGAAGTTCATGCTTGAAATGACATCACTCGATTGAGTTTAAAGGGGGAATTTGTTGCTGTAAACTCAATCATAAGGTCTAGCTGGTTTGAACATGACCATGTGAGGCAGTCTCACTCCATTAAAGCAACAATGTGGAACAACTCATCTACTTTAGTAAAAGTTGAAGGATGAGCTGGTGGAATATATTCTGCATGTTCTCTGGTTTTTTCTTTCTGTCCTGCCGTTCATATCTATAAATAGGCATCAAGAGAACATTGTAAGTGTGGAAAATACAAGAGAGAAAGAGTGGGTGAGTTTGAGTGCTTGTAATCTTCTTGTTATTTTTGAAATAATAACAGTGTGTTTCATCTCCTCTGAGTATTCAAAGCCACCACCAGTGGACTTTCCCTCCAACAATAATGACATGAATCCAAAAATTTCTGATTTTGGTTTGGCTAGAATGTTTGTGCCTGGCCAAACTGAAGGCGAGACAAGCAAAGTGATCGGAACTTAGTAAGACATCTGATGCATGAGCTAGATTTAACATTCATATACTAGCATTTATGTGCTCTTATTTTAATGGCTTTCTGCAGTGGTTACATGGCGCCAGAATATGCTACTGATGGTCTATTCTCAGTGAAATCAGATGTCTTTAGTTTTGGTATCTTACTGCTTGAGATAATAAGTGGAAAGAAAAGTAGAGGGTTTTACCATCCAGATGATAGTCAAAGCCTTATTGGACATGTAAGTATTGAGGGTTAAATTGCTTTGTTATATGTGATGAGTTAAAGAATGACAAAAAGTCCTTCGTATGTGTTAGGCATGGAGATTGTGGAATGAAGGCAAAACATTAGAGTTGATTGACTCACTGAGAGATGAGTCATACAATCCGTCAGAAGTGATGAGATGTATACACATTAGCCTCCTATGCGTGCAACAGCATCCCGATGACAGGCCATGCATGGCCTCTGTAGTATGGATGTTGGGAGGAGAGAGTGCATTGCCTAAGCCCAAAGAACCAGGTTTTCTTAATCACAGAAGTCCGCACGAATCAAGTTTCACTTCGAGAAAGGTTGGATTATCTTCAACCAATGAGTTTACTGCCTCACTCTTAGAGCCTCGGTATCTAATTGCCGAATCAAATTTTCACCAATTTCATAAAGTGTAGAATGTTAAACTTATATGGCTTTATCTTGTTAGCTAGACTGGAATTATATTAAGGTCTTGTTGAAAACATTGGAGCAGGATTATCAATTGTTCTTATTGTGTTTCTGAATTATGTTCAGTTTTCCAAATATATACATGCATGCATTATGGTCATAAGATTTTATTAGTGTAGTAATGTGTACCCAATGCCATTAGTAACATGATTTTCAAATAGAACGCCATTAGTTTTGCAGATAATAATCACTTGCTTAAGTTTAATCAACCAATTAATAACACTACTCTAATCTTAGCTAAACCACAAGTGATGTAGCCGGGCAGGAAGAAAGTGAATATTTTGAGCAGTGAAATAGAGATCTGCCACTGTTTGATGGGATCTACACTAACAAATCATGCACATAGAGCGTAGTAGATATATTTATGTACTAGTGAAATGAAGTTAAGCTGAATAAAAAAATCAAGTCATGCTAGACTAATGACCATAACTTTTGATCTGGTCATTAAATCTGTTGTAAAACTAATATACATAAAGAACAAATTATTGTTGATGAACTAAGAAAAAGAACAAAGAAGAAAGTCTTTACAGTTGAAAGAACGAGCAGAAAATGTCTCGATAGGTTACTGTCATTCCCAATGTTTTATTTATAGAAAGAAACAAACATTACAGAATTATGAAAAGCTAAAGAAACGTACCAGCTATGATCTCCTTTATCTAAGGAGTTGTATAACAAGCTAGTCTAATCCTAGATAAACTTAAAAAAACGAATTGAAAGAAACATCCTAATCTAGATAATGTTGTCAGCTAACAGATAGATAGCAATGCAGTAGATTACTGCTAAGTAATCCTGTTCCAGTTTGGTACCAAACTTCAACACTCCTCCTTGTTTCCAAAGCTACACATTCCAATTCTTCCTCTCAGATCTTCTAGATAGCAATGCAGTAGATTACTGCTATGTAATCATGTTCCAGTTTGGTTCCAGACTTCAACACTCATTCTTGGTTCCAAAGCTACATATTCCAATTCTTCCCCTCAAATCTTCAAACCTATTTTTGGCTAACGGTATGGTAAACAAGTCTACTAGTGATTCTTCAGAGGTGCAGTAACATAGCTCTAGTTCCCCTTCTTGCTGAAATTGCCTGATTGCATGAAATTTGATCTTCATGTGCTTGGTTCTGTCATGGAAGACAAAATTTTTTGAAATGGCTATAGCTGACGTGTTGTCATAGAACAATGTTGTGGGATTTTGTTGATTGCACTCTAGATCACTTAGCATCTTCCTTAGCCAAATTAATTGTTTTGCTGCCACATATGCAGCTATGTATTTAGCCTCTGCCGTCGAGTTTGCCACCATTGACTGCTTTTTTGAATTCCAACAGAACACACTCTTTCCTATAGCAAAACAGTAACCTGAAGTGAGCATCATTCCTTAATCACTTCCACCCTAGTCACTATCTGAAAATCCAACAAGATTGACTGAGCTGGATTTCACAAAATGCATGCCAAAACCTGCAGTCCCTTTCAGATATCTCAGCACTCTCTTAGCTGCCACAAGATGGTTTTGACTTGGATCTTGCATGAACCTGGAAAGATAATTCACAGCAAAATGAATATCAGGACGTGTGGCTGTTAAATATAGCAGACTCCCAACTAGATTCTTGTAAGCTTTCCCATCAGTTTTTGGTTCTCCATCCTCCTTCATTAGCTTCTGCCCTTATATCATAGGTATGCTTACTGGCTTGCAATTAGCTATTGCAAAATTGTCCAGTATTTTCAAGGAAAATCATTTTGATAGAGAAAGCAACCTTAATCAGACTGAGTTACTTCCATTCCTAAAAAATATGTCAACAAACCAAGTTCATTCATCTCAAACGTATCATTCATATTGGTTTTAAACTCCTCTACAAGTTGCTCCTTGTCTCCTGTAATTAGCAAATCTTGTACATAAACTGATACAATTAGTTCATGTCCATCAGCATGCTTCAAATATAAAGTCACCTCATTCATACTCCTGTCAAATCCTAAGCTTAAAAGATTATTATCCAACCTGCTGTACCAAGCTCTAGGAGCCTGTTTCAGTCCATACAATGCCTTCTTCAGTAAATACACTTTGTTTGTTGAATTTGATTTTTCAAAACCAGCAAGTTGTTCAACATAAATCTCCTCATTTAGCACACCATTCAAAAAATACAGATTTAACATCCAACTGAAATATATACCAACCATTTTATACTGCTAGAGCAAGCAGGAGCTTCATTGTTTCATGCCTGGAAACTGGAGCAAAAGTATGTGTGAAATCGATCCCTGCCTCCTGTGAATATTCTTTCACTACAAGTTTGGCTTTATGCTTGTTGATCTTACTATCTGCATTCAATTTTGTTTTGAAAATTGACACGATCAAAAGATTGATGTCTTCTCCCAAGTGTAGGAGTCTCGAAGTAATAAATAACCCGACAAGACCGGGATCGAACCACAGGGAGGTTAACTATATATATTATAAATAACAATAATACAACAAAAACAACAACAACGATAATAATAATAATAATAATAATAATAATAATAATAATAATAAAGAGAGCTTTGAGATGTGATATTGATATAAGGATTAAACAATGATAAAAATAATTGTCAATGTTAGAGGATCCACTAATGGTATTTCAAACAAGTATAGTATAAACTCTTATTATTCAACTAGAAACCACACACAAAGGAGGTTCCAATTAGATTATAAATTGTTAACATGATTACATTAGTTATCTCATTCGAATAATGCTAATACTTGTAAATGTTGCCAGGCATTCATGATTATAACTTATGTTAACAACAAATCAAGTTCCTTTCATAGCACAGGTGTCGATTATACCATGCGGTTTGGGCTATGAAAGTGCCAAGTATTTGTTGTACTAAGGGTTATACAACATAAATCTAGATTAACCATTTAACAAGTAAAGTATTTGACACGACCAAAAGATTGATGTCTTCTCCCAAGTGCAAGAGTCTTGAAGTAATAAATAACCCGGCAAGACCGAGGTCGAACCACTTGGAGGTTAACTATATAAATTATAAATAACAATAATACAACAAAAACAACAACAACAACAACAACAACGATAATAATAATAATAATAATAGTAGTAGTAGTAGTAGTAGTAGTAATAATAATAATAATAATAATAATAATAATAATAATAAAGAGAGCTTTGAGATGTGATATTGATATAAGGATTAAACAATAATAAAAACAATTGTCAAGGTTAGAGGATCCACTAATGGTATTTCAAACATGTATAGTATAAACTCTTATTATTTAACTAGAAGCCACACACAAAGGAGGCTCCAATCAGATTATATATTGTTAACATAATTACATTAGTTATCTCATTTGAATAATGTTAATACTTGTAAATGTTGCTAGGAATTCATGATTATAACTTATGTTAACAACAAATCAAGTTCCTTTCATAGCACAGGTGTCGATTATACCATACGGTTTGGGCTATGAAAGTGCCATGTATTTGTTGTACCAAGGGTTATACAACATAAATCTAGATTAACCATTTAACAAGCAAAGTATTAAAAGTAAACAAGATAACAAATATAAAACATGTTAGTATCAAACATTAAAGTCCATGTTGAGTTTACATTATACTTATTCTTACACCATTAGTGTAACCTTTTCACCTTGACATAATAAACTTAGTTAAATATAATGAAAGAAAGAAACATAAATAAACAAGATAAAAATATAAATAAGATATGAGTTAACTAAGTAAAGGAAATGAAATGAAAAGCACAAACAAGAGATTAATATAAACAAAACTTAAGCATTACAAAAAGAGAGAGCAAGAGCATGATCTTGATCTGAACACCAAGATGCCTAAATATATGGCAAATGCCTCCTTTTATAGGCCAAAATTCAGAACTATTGATTTGTTGACTAATTGATGAATGGGTGGCCACATCTTGACTTGGTGACAATTCTTATCTTCTTGTCTGCCAAAAACGTCATTGATAACGTCATAATTTGAACAGACTTCAACATGAAAGTTCTAGGGAATTGTCTCATCTTTCCAAGGTAAATATTTGAGATCATTTGGACTTCTAGAACTTGAGATATGAGCTGAACACTGAATAGTGTCTAGGCTGCAGGACAGATTCAGACTTCTTCATTGTTGCTACAATTTGGACTTGAAACCGGCCTTGTTAAATCTTGGGCTCCCCATGAAAGTTGTAGGCCTATGTCTTACCTTTCCATCCATATAAAGTAGAACTAAATCCAAGATCTGCAGCTCCATATATGACCCGATTACCGAACAATGTTCCAGTTTGAACTGCACCAACATCTCTTTTCTAAGTTTGGCCATCTCTTTGTCCTTTCAATTTCAATACTTCAACTCGTCAATAAATTCTTTCATTTATGTGATAGGTCAGCATTTAAGATGAACATTTACTATAAATTAAAGGTATCTTATATTATTAGATATGTTATCATAAAAAATGCTTTAGTTAAGGAGTTATTGATACTTCAAGTGCAAAATGATTATATAAAACCTTGATAAATATGCACTTTTAAGTACTAATCACACCCTCCAACCAGCTTATTACTAGTCCCTAGTAATCAAAGTGTTAAAATAGAAAAACAATTTGCAAATTCCACAAAGCAAGCCATTCATCATTCAACTTCCATTAATCTATTCAAATAAACAAACTCTCATTAAATTTTATTTATCTGCTCAATATCTCTTAGACAAAATATTAATAAACCTTCCTTTTTATGTGCTCAATGTATGAAAACATAGATGATAGGGCTTTTATTGGAAGAAAATAATATTTTGTTCTAATGTTTAAGGTTAACTTCCTTGGGTTGGGATTATTATCTTTTTTTTTTCTTTTTTCCTTTTTTTTCTTTTTCTTTCTTTCTTTTTCTTTTTAAATATATATACATGTTGCGATGTCGCGGTCGCACAAATTAATTACCCTAACTTAAAACACACAAGATAGTATAGAGCAAGCAAGGGGTCGATCCCACGAGGAAGGTTTAGTTTAGATTTTTATGCTATATGTTATGCAA
>Ga0325411_1006649_pt1 | contig 12666 bp, 5 predicted proteins | sample PopdelMetagenome_13_FD_206181 | JGI IMG/M metagenome (GOLD analysis project Ga0325411, IMG submission 206181) | Populus deltoides microbial communities from Bellville, Georgia, United States - Xylem-PdIQD-R4 | ecosystem: Host-associated > Plants > Phyllosphere > Stem > Wood/Secondary xylem... | reverse complement strand
TATCAGACAAGAGTGACTAGTTTAGGTATTAGGCATAAGCATAATACAGGTTGTTCTTGTTAATGCCATCGTTCTATTTGGCATAAGCATATGTCCGATGTTGGTGTTTCTTTCTCCTTCCATCTCAAAGTGTATGTGTTTGTACAGCCTGGCCCGTGCAGGACAGTTCGGAATTTTTTTCAATGTAAAAAAATATTATAAGGTGAGGCAATTGTTTCTTAAAAAAACAATAAAAAGTTTAAGATTCGAGTTATTAACTTAATTTAATTTAATAGATTTGATTAATTTAAATTATATATAAAAAATATGATGATAATAAATAAATTAGAAAAAATTAACAACCAAAAAACAGTGTCCGAACAACGTTGATGTTTTTTTTTTAAAAAAAATTTAAGATATGAATTATTAATTTGACTAGAATAAATAAGTTTAATTAATTTAATAATATGATAAAAAAAAGACATTAATACTTTATTTCTCCACTCATTTTTTAGATGATTCTCTCTTTTTTCTTGATATTCAAGAATATAAACACGATAAAAATAAAATTTCAGACCAAGATGTAAAAACCAGAAATAACATGGTCAAATATATATATTTTAAACTTACAGGAAGAAATTGAAGTTTTCTATCCCTTTTGAAAAACAAATATGTTTTTGTTGCTATTGTTGTTGTTTTTATTAATTTTGAGCTTTTTTTATTTTTTATTTAATAATATCTTAAAATCCTATTTCATAAAATCAAACTTTAATTTATCATTTGAATATTAAATGACACAATAAATATGCAAGAAAATGCAAATAGAAACAAATCTAACACATAAAACTATGCAACATAACTCTCAGGGATGAAATTAAAAATAAATAAAGTTCAGTGATCGAAATGCAAAAAGAAGAAAAATCAAGGACCTAGAAGGGAAAAAATGGCAATGAACAGTGATGGAAGGTGTCACACGTGTGTTGCGTCACAATGATCATTCTCCCGGATAGGGATCTTTGAGATGTGTGAAAAGAATAAGGAATTCTTGTTTCTTATCAGTAAAAAAAAAAATGGAGTCGTTACCTAATATTTTGGTCACTAGAAACCTTAACTAATTCCAGAGTCTAGATAACAAGATTGATTGTATATTTGTGATTAAAAAAATGATTTTTTAAAATATAAATTTATCATGATAAGAAAAAAAATGTTTCTATCCAAGAACAAGGAAAATCATGTTGGATAGTATTCACATGTCTGCATAAAAAAAACAATTGATATCATGAACTATTTTTTAAAAAAATATATATATATATATATATATATATATATATATATATATATATATATATATATAAAGTAATAAATTTAAAAAAGTTGAAAGACCATATGCATCAAGGTTTAGGCACACCTAGGCTTGTAAGCCAAGGTTGCATGCCTAGCTTTTGAAAAGATGTCAGGTGCTCGTGACCTATAATATAAAACCCAAGCTTTTCTAGTTTTTTTGTTTATAAAAACACACACACACATATTAAAATAAAACATACAACATATCATCAACTTGGAAAAATAGTGAGTCATCCATTACAACTAATTATTGTCACTAAAAATTAGGGTATGGATTTTAGAATCATCGAAACTTAAATTCCAATCCATTTCACCTATAAACACCTAAATAATACCATATAAACCTAAATAATCTCATTTCAAACCCCATAACATGCTTTACTTAGTATAAAAACTCAAAATCAGATAAAAAAAACCTTTGGGATTCTGATCTACTTATTTTGGCAGGATAAAAGACCCAAACCACCTTTATCGAACTTCTCTCTTCAAGACAAACTTATTGATATCAAGGTCGACTTTTATTGTGGCCGATTTAAAGTCTTTTCAACAACTTTCTCACTCTTTTCTCAACTTTCAGGGACTTAAACATGCGAAAATTAAAGTCTTAGGATCAAAATATAAACATAAAAAAATATATCAAATATGTAAAAATTTGAACTTTAAAGACCAAAGTATACATTGATATCCATAGTGCTTTTCTCTTTAGATGAACAAAGGTTTATGATCAAAACAAATAGATTTTCAATGATTAAAAAGAATTAAAAAGAATTTTTTGAAGAGAACTCAACCTTAAAAGAGTTTTTGAAGAGATGAAAGAATGAAATTAAAAAAAATAAGAATTTTAAAGAAAGAATAATCAAAAGAATGAGGACCAAACTTGACATAAATACCAAATAGAATGAAATACCAAGGGATAAAATTAAAAAAAAATCAAAAATAAGATTTAAAACAAATAAATAACAATCAAAAGAATGAGGGTTACAATTGAAATAAGAAGAAAATGGAAGACCACTCTTAGTTATGGTTGGGATTACACATTTTTCAAGGGGAAGAGAGAGAAAAGAAGGGAGAGAAAAAACCATAGTTTTAAGACCCGGCCTGGTCCAAGGCCTGGGTTCCGGGTTTTGACCGGGTCACCTGGTCGGCCGGGTCATTTTTTTTAAAAATCAAAATGACGTCGTTTTAGTACAAAAACAAAAGTCAACGGGTTTGCAACCGGGTCGCCGGGTCAACCCACTGGGTCAGTCGGGCCACACCGGGTTTTTCCTTCCCTCGTTTTTTCTTCAACCCAGCCCGGTTCCAGCCCCGGGTCAACCCGCTCGGCCGGGCCGGGTTTCAAAACTATGGAAAAAACTTTAATTACTGCCTAACCATCATGAGAAGCCTTACATGCGCTGCCCTTATTGATTCACCTCCATGTGCATCGTCGGCTAAGACAACAATTACCAGCTTATGGCCTTTATGCAGCACCGTCTTGCAACCTAAAAGGCATGGGCTCCTACCACATATGCCAATAACTTTTCTGTTTTCTTTTCTTTTAATTTAATTTATTAAAAAACTCAACTGTCCTTAACCCCATATGATAATAACAAAAAAATCACAATGAAAGGACCAAAAAAACCTTTTTACAAAAGCTACGTATATTTTTTTACTTCTAAGGGTATCTTAGTAATTACACCGTGCTAAAAAAGATAAAAAACTAAAAATGCTCTTGCTCAAATAGTCAAAGAGACTTAACTTTTAAGGATATTTTAGATATCACACTATATAAATAAAATGTCAAAAGACCGTTATATGCTCGTTCAATCTTGTAATGACAATTGGATCCCATGGAAATGACAATTTTTCCCCTGGAAACAAGTTATATGGTTTCAATCTTGGAGGGTAAAATGATGATTTTACTATGCGAATCCATAGTAAATTGTGAGTGCATGCACAATGAATTCCTGATCTCTTTTAGGTTTTGTTTTAATGAGTTAATATCTTTTCTTTCTCATGTTCATTCAAAATTTCATAGTACTAATCTATAAAGCATTTGGTTACTGTCTTAGAACATAAAAGACAAAGACAATGAAGATGAAGATGGAGATAGAGATGGAGATGCAGGGGACAACACAGAAAATAAGATGGAGACATAATTGTGTGGTAATGATATACAAGATAAAGTAACTGTCTATAACATTTTTAATTTTTCATTTCTGAAATTCAACATGCACATAAATAATAAAGTTGCCATAAATTTTTATTTTTTGAAAATTTTGGTAGCATTTCCCCTATTCAGTAACGCTATGAAGTTATCAACATTATCAATATTTGAGTCAAACATCCTTTTATAACATAGTCTAATCATCATAGATATTTTTTCACCAATCATTACAATCTCATTTAAACTATTTTGATTTATATATACTCTTTATACTTATTATATAACACAAAAATATTTACAATGCATTGCTAATTATCTTATGAAATTAAAGAAATTATAACTATATAATTAAGTGAAATATAAAACATCACATTCTAACAAATTAAAAAAATATTAACTAATAAAATTACATGTCATCACACATAAACTAGAAAGGTATTCATAAGTTCAACATAAAACATCATCATTAAGTTACTAAGTTTTCAATCTTAATACATTAATTCATAATGGAGTTATATTACTTTCTAAACTATAGAAAAAGAGAATTACAAGCGCAATCCACTCTATTCTAAACGAGTCTGGAAAGAACTTATAACACAAAACATATATTTACATATATAATTAATAAGATACAATATTTACATTAAAAAAATATTTACTATCATGATTGTATTTCTTTTTGGTCACTATAACTTTCAGTCTTAGAATCTATCAATATCTCCTTTATCATTGCAACACAACAAAAAAACCCCTTTTTTATTATCCTTTAATTATCAATACCAAATATTCGTAATATTATTGATAATTTGAATTGGTGATTTACCTATACCAACATGTATATTTATCATTATCAACTTCTCCATCCCTCCAATGACTACTCAAATTAAGCCAATATCAATACCTTTGATATCATTAATTACCCAACTTGGTAATTAATCCATGTCGATAAAGATATTCATCATTATCATTAGTCATTTTCTTTCTCAAGTGACTAATCAATTTATGCCGATATCAATACCTTTGATATCGTTAATTATCATTTCATGCCAACAACAATATTCATCGTCATCATTAGTCACTTTCTTTTTCAAGTGACTTATCAATTTATGTCAATATCAATACCTTTGATATCATTAATTACCATTACTTGATAGACAACGACATTCATCGTTATTATTAGTCACTTTCTTTCTCAAGTGACTAATCAATTTATTCCAATTATCATAATACTACTATCATTTGTCATTCGTACTTTAAATGACCAATTTATTCTCCCCTTTCCTTTATATAAATCATTTTCTTTTATCATGATAAATCCGTTATGATTGATATTAATTTTTCTAATATTATTAGTCTTCAAGTTCCTTGGATGACTAATCCAATGTCCTTCTTCTATAATTTTTTTTCTAAATTATTATAATCTAATCCCTTGACATTAATTTAAAAATAAGGCAAAAAATAATCAAAAAATAAAACGCATTGCTAAATTATTGATTTTAGATACCGTTTTACTTACTTTTTACACGCGAAGGTCCTACACCTCTTGTTTGTGGCCTTCTTGCAATGACGCCCTCGTATTATACCATAACCAATATTATCAACATTTCTATAAATACAATTGGAGACCTTGTTTGCCCTCTCCTTTTTTATCTCATAAATACTCAATAATTTTCAATGGTCAATTTCATTCTTACAAGCATTTCTTATTATAAATTTGATCATTTTTTCCCAACAATTATCACCTATAATGCTACAAAATAATCAACCCTATTTTAATAAAGTTCATTACAAATTTTGCAAAGATCTCTCTCTCTCTCTCTCTCTCTCTCTAGCATTTCTTATTATAAATTTGATCATTTTTTCCCAGCAATTATCACCTATAATGCTACAAAATAATCAACCCTTTTTTTAATAAAGTTCATTACAAATTTTGCAAAGATCTCTCTCTCTCTCTCTCTCATAATTCATAATTAATTCAATTAAACCCCTACAATTCATCAATTTTATCAAAATTTCAAATAAAATCCTCTCCTCCTTCTCTCCCTCTCTAGCCGAATATATGTATCCAAGAAAGGGAAGGATTTATTTCAAATTTATACCATTTCCTCACTTATCCAATCTTTATTCATGCTTGATTCTAACAACAATTATTCTTAAAATCATCATAACAATAACAATTCATTCCTTTCCATAATACACAAACATCATTATAAACCTCAACCTTAATATGCTAAAATTCTTAAAATCAAACATAATAAAAGTTGTTCTTACTTTGAAACAACAAAGAATCAAAGAGAACTTTGGAAGAAAATTCAAACTTTCTCTAACCTTTTCTTTCCTCTTTCTCTACACCAAAGTTTATCTTGCAAACCTTATAAACCATCCAAGCCACTCATTTTTCATTATCTAATCACTCTCTGTTTTATTTATTTCTTAAAACCATTACTTTGTAAGGAATTTATCAAGAAATTTGGAGAAGATTTTCAAAAAACCTAACTCCCTTTCTCTACCATGCAACCGGCCCAAGGAGAGAGGAAAAGGAGTATTTATACTCTTTATTTTTTCTATTTACAAATTGACCCCTAAGGATTTTAATGTCCTTTAAGTTGCCCCTTCATTCTTTTAATATATTTTAAATGTTACACCAAACTTTTTCATTGTTAGATCCACTCATTAATATCCCTTTAAAATAATTCTCATTGAAAATATATATTTTTATTTATTTATTATTTTTTAATTGGTGTTTTACACTGTATCTATATCATATTTGGTTATGGTGGACAAGACATAATAAAATATTAAAACAAAGTCTATTTTACCTTTAGTATGCATTACTTACAAATTTACATATTTAAAATAAATAATTAGATACTATATTTTTCACTTTACTTTATAGCGAGTGTTAAAAATAATAATATTATAATAACTCTAATTATAAAACCTGAATTGACCTTGCAAATCAACGCAAGACTTGATTGACTTGGGGCTTAGACTAGTTTATATAAGAAAATATAAAAAAATAATTGATCCAACCTAACTCGATAAAAAACTCTGGTCGATTTGTAACCCGATCGACTCAGGATAAAATATAAGTAAAAAACCCTTTTGACTTTCTTTTGAATTTTTTTGATCAAAACAAAGTTACTTTAATTCTTTTTTATTCCTACGTTTACCTGAGTCAAGCCGAGTTTACTCTTCTAACTCATGACCCGAGCCTTGACTTAGATCGACCATTACGTTGAGTTTTAAAATTATGATAATAGTCATTTTATTTTTATGTCTTAAATGGATAAATTTAGAATAAAAAGTTTTTCACAAAGATATTTTAAAAATAAAAAATAATTAATATTTTTTCTAGAAACATATCTTCTCTATATCTTATATTTTAAAAATATAAAAATTCACTATAAAACTATCTCTGAGACAAAATTTTATTCCTTCCAAATACATTTTTATCTCTATTATCTCCTCTCTTTTTTTGTCCAAAAATAATAATCAATTACTACATAATAGTTATATACTAACATTAATGTTGCAGAGAAATAGCCACAAAAAAGAAAGAAAATCATATTTTATTCCACAACAACAATAAAAATTATCTTTTCCATTAAAAATTATTTTTTAATTTTTTCTTTCATGCTTCTCTCCTCTTTATGTTGTATCCAAGTATCATAGAAATTATCCTTTAAAACCTAGGGTTCCGCATCTATGAGTAGCCTTCAAAGAAAGGTTTTCTTGACAAAAGTGCAAGGTGAACTTGTACAAGTGCCTGGCTAGGACATGGGAGGGGGTTTTGAGGATCTCAATTCTCAATATACAAACCAAGGCCTGACCATGGATGCCATTTTCTTTTCCAAGAACTGGATGGTTGTCGAACAATTTGGCTTTTGCCGTTAATTTTATGTACATATAAAGTCTGTCTGCTCCTACCTACACTTGTACATCTTGTAACTTGGTAGCATTGTAGCCTTGTAATAGAGGGACCTTCTGGGCACACGAGGATTCCGGCTTAGCAGCATTGCAATCAACACCCAGCTCTTCTTTGGCTTTCCCCCACATCACGGTGTAAAACCCAATAGATATAATTGTTGCTCCGATCACACTGCAAAATACAGGATAGAGTTTGCAAAAATTTTAATTCACACAAAATAAAGAAGCTTTGTGTTTTTTCTTGCATATATTTCAAAGTTGATGGAGATTATGGAGTTAATTATAATTTAGTTTGTAGTTTAACAAAACCAATCAAAAATCAATTTTCTTTTATGTATTTTCATGCATCTCGATCACGAAGCTTAGAGTGGAGCAAGCTATAGCTGTGTTACTGTAAATAAATCAGGTTAAGAGATTTGGCAAACCTTCCGAGATAAAGAGTATCACCAAGGAACATGACGCCCATCGCAACAGCAATGGCAATCGACAATGGCTTGAACATTGCTACAAAGACAGGTCCCTTCAAGTGCAGAGCCCATGTGTGAACAGTATTGTTCAGGCATGACCCCAGGAGCCCCTGCAAAGCATACACCACACAAAAGACCAACTAGGGATTAGAAACTATATATATATACAACGGCAAATAAAAGCAAATCTCGCAATGGTCTCTCACCGAGCAAAGAATGGAAGCTAGTGCTATATTTGGCCGCACTAACCAAGCACTCGAAGTTCCTTCTGTAATTAGTGCTACAATTGCCCCTATGATGCTAACAGATAGATTGTAATAGAAGACCACCGTTAACTCTGCGGGGTACTCCTTCATTATCTGTGTCTGTAAATCAAGAAACATTATTCCAGATTCTTAACGCAATTACAGAAGCAAGCGAGAGAAATTAAGGAATAATGTGACACTGTATAGCATACCTGAAGAATGTACCATAGCGGAACTAGAACATACTCGGCAGTGAGAAGTATGCCACCAATTATCCAATTGCTGTTCGTCGAGTGAAGATGTTGACTGCGCGGAATGGAGAAGTTCGGCGATATAATTATTGGCGGGCCCTTGTAGAGAGTCACTACAAAAGCACCTGCTATTGACAAGATGGTGCCCAGGAGTTTGGCCTGACTGCTTGTTCTTCGTAACGCAACCCTTTCCATTCTTTTGATAGCAATTTGATAAAGAGCAAAGATAATTGTGAATATATAAAAGAAGAATAACTAGTTGTGTTGTGTTGTGTGGTCCTTGAAAGGAACAACTTGGTAAGAGAATCAGAACTTCATTGTTTTTTCAAGTCTACATCCTTAATTCTGGTTCCGACTCGAACAACTTTCATCTCTCAACTTTCGAAAATAATTGAAACCGTCCAGCAATTATTATATACTTGATAGCTTCCTTAATTTATTTGATTGTTTTATATATATATATATATAAAATCCAAAACCCAGCAAACATCTTGACGGGAAAAAAAAATACTAGCGGCCCGACATGTAGCGTCCTTAATTAATTTGATTGTTATATGTATATAATATATAAAATCCAAAACCCAGCAAACATCCTGACGGGAAAAAAAAATACTAGCTGCTCGACATGTTCATACTTCATCTATGTGGGTAAATTTTGATTTTTTTATTTAAAATTAATTTTTTATATATTTTTAAATCGTTTTAATATTTTAATATTAAATATAAATTTTTTAAAAAATATTATTTTAATATATTTTTAAATAAAAAATACTTTAAAAAATAATCACTAATTCACTCTAATTCTAGATGCTAATACACCGATAAAAGCACAATTAAGTTCATTTCTTCGATTTACATGACCAGGTGAATTCTTCAATGTTTTCCATGTATTATATCTTGCTATTTACCATTTTCTCTAGGAAGAACTTTATAATATAATAAAATCTATTTTTGACCATTTAGCCAAAATACATATTCTCTTAAATTTTTGTTAAAACAACTAAAAGACTCCTGTTGTGATGAGATTATGGTACGAGTTTAGATTTTGATGAAAAATAAAGTTTGAAGCATCTCACTATAATAATGATTATTAATTTGTTTATCAAAGAATTTATAAATATATATATTTTTTAAATATAATCATAGTTTCGCTTGATTTTATATTAGAATCATGAACTAATTATATAAGTGAGAAAAAATAACCTCTCGATAGATTTTTTTAAACAACAAATAAAAAGGTTAATGTAAATAGTATAATAAAATCTGATTTTCTTGAAATGAAATTATAAAAGTAAACTTATTGGTCCTTCAAAAATATAATATAAATTTTTTATCTTTTATTTCACAGAAATAGATTTTCTATATTTTTTCCAGATAGATTTTAAGAAAACATAAAAAAGAAGAGTCACTTCAAGGAGAATAATGACAAGAGAGAAAAAAACAACCATGATTGCTTTTCGTGTGCGTGTGTGTATGTATGTATATGTGTGTTAAGAGAGCTAGGTCAAGGAGGGACCGAGGGACCGAGGGATCTAACCAATCAAAGAAAAGCAAGATTCTAACAAATAAAAACTAAAATCCTTGCAATAAACGAACACTGTGAACTGGTTCGGAAGATTAAGCTCCACATAAAAGAAAACCAGAGGTGAATTCTTCATGTAAATAACAGAAATTAAAAGAAGAGGAAAGTACCTGAAAATGATGGCAAATATGAAAGTAAAAGCTGGCGTGAGGTTGCTGATGGCTGAAGCAAGAGCTGGTGAGCTATATTTGATACCAGTGAAGCCCATGATCTGAGATGAGCTCCTGCTCCATCGATCATCAACACAACAAATCGTTATAACTAAGAAACAGAGAAAACTACTCGCTTGATTTTCACTAAAAGTAAAGAATTTAAGGCTAGACATGAACTTCAATTCCAGTTGATAAATATTGTGTGTCAAGAATATGTATATACCCTATAAGGCCGAGAAGAGCGATTTTACAGAGTATAGAGAAGCTCAGTGGAGGAAGCACTCTTGATCTGCATAAAAATCAAAGCAACATGATACAGATAATTAGTCCATGCATTTTCTGTCAGAAACCAACTATATATGTTGCAATTACTATATTTTACTAGGTAATTAAGAGGGAAAGAGGGAATTAACCTGTGGGAAACGAAAGGAGCAGGAAGGAGAACAAGAGCAGCTACTGCATAAGCATAGGGAACGAAAACATGGTAGCTCATGCCTGCCGAAGTAGCTGCTTTGAAAAGTGTGTTTAAGCCAACGTTGACACACTCCATAGTCACCATGGCTGCGAAGGGCAACGCCTCCCTGTAGCAGTACATTTCTGCCATCTCTCTCTCTCTACTTTTGATCAGGTTAATTTCTGAGTTCCCTATAAAAAACTCCGGCGCTATTGCTGGTGAGGGGTGACTTGGCACAATAAAATATTTGGGCCCTCCTCCTACAAATTGCAAGAGGCACGCAACCAAATAAATAAAGAAGAAAAGTGACGCAGAAGAAACAATCCAAAAAAGACAATAATAATACACCGAATTTCGCTGATTAAGATCATGATGTAAAACTTCAAACTTGAAAATTGAAACCCTATTGTCATGTATTATTTTTAGGTATTTTTTTGAAATATAAACTAAATAATTTTATTTATACTAATTCTAATTCTAAATTGAATAAAATCATAAACTAAATAAAGAAAATAAAATTTTAAAGAATAAAAACATCATAAAAAAGATTTTTCTAAATTAAATAAAAAATAAATAAACTTCCCTTGAAAATCCTCCTGCATTAAAAAGACGTTCATGTAGCCAAAGTAAATAAAATAAAATACAAGCAAAAGTACTTCATCAACGCCCATCTAATGGATTTGTTTTAGGTTTATTTTATTTTTAATTTTTTAAAATTTAAACTTAAATTAATATTAAAAAGAACTTATTAATTTTTTTATATAAGTGAAGTTATTATGAGAGTAAAATATATTTTTAATAATAATAATATTCATGATGCCAAAATCCTTTAATGCAACTAAAGCTATGTTTGTTTATGTGGTGCAGCTCTTATTTTTAAAATATTTAAAATTTATATTTATTTAAAATTAATTTTTTAAATATTTTTTATCAATTGTTTTAATATAATATATCAAAAATAAATTTTAAAAAATAAAAAATTATTATTTTAATATATTTATAAATAAAAAATACTTTAAAAAATAATCACAATTTTAATTCTCCCAAATTATCATTGCGCTGCACTAGGGGTGAGCAAAAAAACTGAAAACCAATTTAACCGAGAAAACCAAAAAAAAATTAACCGAAAAAACCGAACCTGTACAAAAAACCGATTGAACAGGTTAAAATATTAAGGAAAATGTCTGGTCCGGTTCGGTTTCCAGTTTTAGTGTGCCTGAACCGGCCAACCCGAACCGAACCGGTTCGGTTTAAAAATGAAAAAAATAAAATAAAGTAATAAACCAAGCGTGGGCCACCCCTCCCTTCCATTAGCCAACCCTAGCATAACTTTATCATTTCTTTCCCTTGCATACAGTCGCTCTCTCCCTTGTTTAAGTCTTTGAATGCTTTCACATTGAAGGATCCCTTCATTCACAGTCCCAATGCTCTCTTTGTCTCTCATCTCTCAACATGAAGGAAAAGTAAAGATTACAGGTAAAGCTTTAATATTTTCTTTCAACATTTGAGTAAAATTTGTCTTCTTCTCTTCTAATCTTCCATGCTTTCTGTCTCTCATCTCTCAAATTTGCCATGTCAGAGATGAATTGCTGATGATTCTTCCATTGACTTACTTGATTCTCCTTCATGGGTCACGGCTTTTAACAGATCCCACCTTGATTATTAGAGAGGGATTATTTCAGGTCTAGAAGCTGAAGAGTGTCCAGAAAAATCAAAGCAGTGATTGCTAAGAATTGATACTGTTTTTTTGCAATTATTTTTTCCTTTGTAAGAAGTTGTAACAACGAGAACAACGTTGTTGATTCTTACAGGATGACATCTTAGCATTGTAATTCGGTTTGAACCGGTTTGAAAGGGAAACAAACCGAACCGAACCGAAATTAATCTGTTTGAACTGGTTTTCGGTTCAGTTCGATTCAAAAACTAAAAAAAAAACTGTTTAATTATTTATTTTGATCCAAAACCAAACCAAACCGAAAATAATCAGTTCTACACTGCACTGGCCTGCAGTGCAGCTTGAAACTGCAATTAGCCAAATCTTCTCTACCCACGTCTACTTCTTACAACATATGCTAAAAAGGCTATGTTTTGCACTATAGTAATTAAAATTAACAGG
>Ga0325411_1006646_pt1 | contig 12671 bp, 8 predicted proteins | sample PopdelMetagenome_13_FD_206181 | JGI IMG/M metagenome (GOLD analysis project Ga0325411, IMG submission 206181) | Populus deltoides microbial communities from Bellville, Georgia, United States - Xylem-PdIQD-R4 | ecosystem: Host-associated > Plants > Phyllosphere > Stem > Wood/Secondary xylem... | reverse complement strand
TAGGTGTCTCTGCAAGAACAGAGGGCAAAGCCAATAGAGAAAACCATTTAATGCTTTTAAGAACAATGGCATCACAAAGAGCGACTATTTTGGTAACCAAACCACAAATCCAGCTCTGATGAGCTTGGCCCAAGCAAGAAATTGACCGTTGGAATCTTGAAACAAAACACACTGTATAAAAACAACCTTAAAACCCAAAACAAAACCCTTCTCTTTGCCAACTCCGCTCCTGCAGATCCTACCCAAAATTTCGACCGTTGCAAGTCTTCTTCCACACAAAAGAACCCTAAAACAAAAACCCTCCATTGAGAATCCCTCTCTTTCCTTCCACAGAGAGGCCTTTTCAATAAATATTCTTCACTGCTCATCAACAAAATCAAAAGAGAACCCAATAGCTCAAAACTTCTCAAAAATATTAAACAAATATGGATTCAACACCAAGAAGAAAGAGTGGCCTGAACCTCCCATCTGGGATGAATGAGACTTCTTTAAGACTAGAGACCTTTTCCTCTTCCAGTTCTTTTAGAGCAGTAACATGCGTATCATCACCCAGAGCAATATCAAGCTTATCTTCACCCTCGAAAACCTCATCTTGTAGTGATAGATTCATACCTTGCAGATCATCTTCAAGGCTCCACACTTTTGGACTCGTAGAGAAAGGATCTCCTGTTAAAGAAGGAGGCAACGAAGCTTATGCAAGGTTATTGAAATCTGAGCTTTTCGGGTCTGATTTTGGTTCCTTTTCTTCTCCTGCAGGTGGTCAAGGAGGGTTGAGTAGTCCTAACAAGAATATGTTGAGGTTCAAGACTGATCATTCGGGGCCTAATTCGCCGTTTTCTCCTTCAATCTTGGGACACGATAGTGGGATTTCTAGTGAGTCTTCTACTCCTCCTAAGCCACCAAGAAAAGTCCCCAAAACACCTCATAAGGTAACTACCGAGTCTTCTTTTTTCTTTTTCTTTCTTTCAATTTTGGGTTTCTTTGGTTGTTTAGAAAATTGTGGATAAAGAAGATTGTTTTGCATCCCTTTTGATTTAATTGGATTCGATAGAAATCATTGAAGATTCAGTCCAAGAAAATGGTAATTATTGAAGGTTAATTTTGCTGCAGGTTTTGGATGCCCCGTCACTTCAAGACGACTTCTATCTGAATCTCGTGGATTGGTCCTCGCAGAATGTACTCGCTGTTGGGTTGGGAACTTGTGTCTATTTATGGACCGCATCAAATAGTAAAGTAAGTTCGATCGTACAAGGTTCTTAGCATGTTGAACAGCTCCAAAAACTGTCCAATCCAATGCAAAATGGTCTCTTAAGTAATTTCTTTGGATAGTAACTTGCTATTTAAAATGGGGCCGACTGAGGTATTAGATGTTTAAACCTTTTTGCTATCTTGTTCTCAGGTGACCAGGTTGTGTGATTTAGGGCCTAATGACAGTGTATGCTCTGTGCAATGGACCCGGGAAGGCTCATACATATCAGTTGGTACACATCTTGGTCAAGTTCAGGTAGCTCTAACGGTCTAATTTAGCCCAAAATCTTGTATTTTTATATGATTCATTTTGATTTATGGTCTGCTGTCAATGTTTGTTATAGGTGTGGGATGGAACACAGTGCAAGAGGGTCCGAACCATGGGAGGGCATCAAACAAGAACAGGTGTCTTGGCTTGGAACTCTAGGACACTAGCATCAGGAAGCAGGGACCGCCATATACTTCAGCATGATCTTCGAATTTCCAGTGACTATGTCAGCAAACTTATTGGTCACAAATCTGAGGTAAAGTCTAAAGCAGAAGAGTTGAATAAATGGCCCAGTTCAACTATTCCTGACTTGTATTTCCAATATTTTGTCTAAATGGATTATATGGAATAGGATTTAGTTGTGAAATAATATTTTGTGTATGGTGGAAAAAATGGAAGTAAGCCCCTCTATCACTTTTTCCAGGTATGTGGCTTAAAATGGTCACATGATGACAGGGAACTTGCATCAGGTGGAAATGATAATCAGGTAAAGATCACTACATTTTTCTTGCTCATGGTAGCAATTCGTTTTCATTAGCTAATAAATATTCTGGTGGCATGTCCCCTTTTATTTGTGTGTAAATTAATGTGTAATCAAGTCAATGTCCTGTTGGTGATCAGCTCTTGGTATGGAATCAGCACTCCCAGCTACCAATTTTGAAACTGACTGAACACACAGCTGCTGTCAAGGCCATTGCTTGGTCACCCCACCAGAGTGGCCTTCTTGCATCTGGAGGTGGAACCGCTGATAGATGTATTCGCTTTTGGAACACCACCAATGGTCATCAATTAAACCATGTTGACACGGGAAGCCAGGTTTTTCCTCCTTTACTTTTTGCTTAATTTTCACTAGGTCATGGAGCTTCATAGAACTAATTTGCGATCTCTTAAAGACCCCTCAGCTTACTGGATTTTCACTGGCTGACTGCAGGTGTGCAATCTAGCTTGGAGCAAGAATGTTAATGAGCTGGTCAGCACTCATGGGTACTCCCAGAATCAAATTATGGTGTGGAAATATCCATCATTATCCAAGGTATTAGCTAAAGTTGCTATTAGTTCTTTGTAATTAATCTGTCTCGTAGGTAAAATAGCCAGCAAGGAAAAATCCTGTTAAGAAAATCCGTCTGTTTTCGGTTTGTGATAGGTTGCAACTCTAGTTGGTCACAGTTTGCGAGTACTCTATCTTGCCATGTCTCCTGATGGTCAGGTACCCACAATATCTCCATTTCCAAGCATTCCTGGCAAAATTATGATTTCTGCATATCTAAGGATAGAAGAAGAAATGATCATGAACAAGTTTTTAATGTCAAAATTGTCTGTTCATCATGTAGACAATAGTAACTGGAGCAGGGGATGAGACATTGCGGTTTTGGAACGTCTTCCCCTCTATGAAAACACAGGTATGCAAGCGTGTTACGTGATATCATTGCGGTTTTAAGGGGTTTTCAGTTGGCTTTCCAGTACTAAGATTTTCTTTTTTATTGTGGTTTCAGACACCAGTGAAAGATACAGGCCTTTGGTCATTAGGACGAACCCAGATTCGGTGAAACTACGCAAATCTGAAGCTGCTTTATATTGTAAATACATACACCACAAACAAAGTACAGGAAGAGGAGTTTGGTTTCTTTTTATCTTTTCTGACCGAGTTTGAACAGGATTATATTGTAGAGTTTGCTAAATTATATTGTAGAGTTTAAACAGGATTTTTGTATATTGTACTTGTTTTTCACACGTACCCATCGAGAAAAAGAAAAGGATCGGATGAAGTAATTCATTCTCACAAGTCTGGATTTTATGGGTTTTTCCTCTTGTCTTTCTCATTTTAGTGACTGTAATTGATTAGATCGAAATTAATATAACCAATGAAGTGCTGTTATTCCTGCAAAATAATCTTCATGAGAACATGAGCCGAACTTTTCAAGTTCTGTATGAAAAAAGAATGAATAAGAAAAGCAGGCTGGGAATAATCTCAAATGCAAAAGCTCAGAGATGCATCAGATGATACAGGAATAGAGTTGAAACTGGCTGAACTTTTCCTTTCTCCAGCAAACTCTTGATGAACACCTCACGGCCTTGGGCCTCAACCACGATGCCTTTCTGAAGAGTAGGCTTGCAAATCCGGCTAAATTCTGCATGGCAAACAGTGCTGCAATGGAAGTCAGAAATGTGCTGTTACCACATCTACTGGTATCTAATCTACTCCATAACCATAACCTTGTTACCACCTGGTTGCAATGTTCCATTATCATCTGCAACATTCACAGAATCACTTAACGGCCTGTGTATTCTAAAATCATCATCAAGATGGGCTGTTGCTGCTCGACCAAGTGCTTGCATTCCTAACTCTGCATATGAAGCTGCATCTCTAGTTGAGATCCCAGAAACCAAGGGACACATGTCTGAGAGCACCACAGAAAACCCCTTCTGCTGCAGAACACACAAATCAAACCCAAATCAGGAAATCCGCAAAGGCAGACAAGGAGACATTTGAAGAAATTTTTGAATTCAGGAAACCAAGGTAATCATCGCATTGAATCTCAGGAAAGTTCAATTGGTTAATTAAGAAGAGAAAATGGCTCATAAGAATGATGTTTTATCACATCATAAGTGAAACAAGAACCCTGCATTTTTTTCCCCTGTCAAGTGAGTTCCTGTGGGCATCTGGAAATAAAATTTACTCATACATCAAGGATTTATCTTGGCGTGTGATAGTATATCATTTAATTTTCATGGTTATGGTTTGAAAATTTAAATTTTTTAAAAAAATTAATGGAACTCGCACAAAACTCAGATCTTTATTAATTAGTCAAATACTGTTACACTTATGGTTAGAATAAAACATAAATCCCACGACATCAAATCCCGGGGTCAAAATGATTATTTATTAGCAGTAAAAATGATTTTTAAATTCCTAAAAGTTAATATATTATACACACACAGGACAAATCCCCAAGGCCATTAATTGGGCCTGTGGTCAGAACCCAGTTGTCCTAAACCGGGTAAGACTCCTAATAATCTTGGGCTTCAAGTCCACCAATATATACGCAATGGGCCATTTTGGTCTTTTGGTTTCATTCACCCCTTACTATATTATTAAATCAATAACATTTTGAAATACGTGATTGCCTAAGAGAGCTCGTTTAAGGCTTAACGGGTTAATTTGCAATATTGTTTTGATTAAAAAAAAATTAAATTGATATTATTTAAATATATATATATATATATATAATTAAATTGAATTTTGATCGAGTCTATTTTAAATTGATTTTTTTAAAAAAAAACCTAGCTTGGATAAAGGGTTGTGGCCTAAGAGAGCTTCTTTACATGCATGTTGACTTAGGAACCTCTCTGTCGAGCAGGTGGAGATGCATGTATTTGGTACTCCCAATTAATTCGTTAAAGCCACTTAATCCGGCACGTTTAAGAAGATGAAAAGAAGGATTTTGATGGCAGCATAACTTGGACTGGCTAGTCTTTCCCCAACACCGTTCCTTTCATTTATCTAGACGGTATTATTTGATGTTATAATATTGATTATTTTTTAAAAGTTTTTTTTGTTTATAAATATATTAAAATAATATTTATTTATTTTTTAAAATTAATTTTTAATATCATTACATCAAAACAATTTTAAAATATTAAAAATATTTAAATTTTTGCCACGTTTCTGCAGCTTCCCAACGCTATCTACCATCACATGCAAATTTTTCTCTAGTTGACTTAAGATGCACTGACTCGCTCGGGTTGGAAGGGGATGGTTTTTCTTTGTGTTGACTTACGATTCAATGGAATTCTCAAAAGGAAAAGCAAAGAAGATACATTGAATCGTAATTAAAAGTCAGAATTATTTCCCCATCCCATTCTGCAAAACTAGATATACTCCCAGAATACCGTAAATAGAATTTAGATACATTGAATCGTTATTGACACCCTTTTTGTTTTTATATTTTAAAAGTTTTTTTAAAAAATAATTTTATTTTATTTTTTACCTTAAATTAATATTTCTTGGTGTTTTCAGCTCGTTTTAAATGTGTTAATGTTAAAAATAATTTTTAAAAAATAAAAAAATAAATTATTTTAATACATTTCCAAATAAAAATCATTTTAAAACAACAATCATTATCACACACTCTCAAACACGTTTTAAATTTTAAAATATCGTGGCAGCATTGTCATCTTTTTGCCGAATTCTTACATGAAATCACCTTTTTTGGCATCATAACGTTGATACCCTGAATAGCGACTAGCAAGTGTTCGGGAATTATCCCCTTCCTACTTTTCCACACCCAATATTGAGTTGGCCACCAAGATATACTAGATATTCTGCTAGGTTTTAGCATTTGACTTATCGTATGTTCTAAGATTATATATCATATTTTGCATGTTCGTAATGCATGACATCGAGTAAGATAACAGTTGCCGCACAGCAGTTTTTTGCTGGTAAATAAATAAATGGGCGTAGCATTACTAAGAAGAGGTCAAGAAGAAGAGTAGGTGACGTGACAGCTTAACAACGATGCTTGGCAATGCTAATTCATGGACTTGAAAAGGAAATCCAACCACCAAACTCTTTCCTTGGCAGCAGAAATCAGAAATTTAATAATCATTATTCTATTCATGTCAGGATGTCTTATCATGGATTTAGCACCATAAACAATTGTCTAAATCACAGTTTCTGTCTTATCATGTAGATCATAGGCCACTGCATCTCGTCATGCCGTAGTGCATGTCATCAAGTAAACACAGAACTTAGCAAATACTTGCTGTTATTCCCTTTATCAAGTCTATAATATATTAACATGAAATGGATGGATGGCGCCTGGGGGGGAGAGTAGGGGCCCGGCCCCCCCCTAAAATAAATAAATATATGTATGTATGTAGAGAGAGAGAGAGAGGGGGGGGGGGTAAGGACAATTCCTGTTGGAATATCGGTTGTTGCAGGTCCAGGGTAAACCCATACAGCCATTTGAGTTACAGTGCCTCCTTCTAGAAATACAGCGACAGTCTTTTAACCTTCACCTTCCGAAATACTTTCAAGCGAGTAGAAGTTACTGCATTCCTAAGGGTTTCAATGACTCCCCAGGAGAAATGGAAGTTTGCTAGGTTTCATTTGTAGTTACATCCAGTCTATCTAGCTCTATTCTTTCTTTCTTTTCCCGTGCAAGTTCTTTCTCCCGGGCATGCGAATAAGTGTGTGTGAATGAGGTTTTTTATTTTAAAAATGTAAGTTTTCTTACCGTAATTAAGTGAGATTTTTCAATTTGATATTCTTTGAATTATTTTGCACAGCACTAATGTAAATCATGTAAATATAAAATCATTACTTTGCACAATAAATCCTGTAGTTGGTAAAAAATCACAAGTAAAATTTTTTAACAAAAAAATTAAAATAAAGGACTAATTAATTTATTTTTCATCAAACAAAACAATGTAACTTAAATTTAAAATCTATTTTTGTTTTGTTTTGAGATGTTTGTTAATAATTTGATGAGGTTTTTTTATATAATTCTAACATTTTTACTTTATTTTTTTCTCAGATCTGCTAGTTTTACCAATTGTTTTTTAAATTCTTGTTATAGTGTTTTTTTTCTAATTGATTAGATATATTTTATTGGTTTGTTTTGATTATACTTGGATTTTTTTTAATGTTTTGTTTTTAGCAGAGCCATCAAAATTATCGATTTTTTCTCATGATATATGTTTTGATTTTAGGTTAAACCATGAACAAAATTAGAAGAATTTGAAATTTTTTTGAAAAAACATATTGATAACTCGCAGTCTAGTGAACCAACTCTAATGTATAATGTTAAAGTTATGGGTGAACAACTTCAATGCGCTTCAGTTTACAAAGAACCCGCGTTGATTAGTGAGAATTATTCTTTATTATTTTTTGCTTTATTTCGAAGTTTATCGAACATAAATAATACTTCGCTTTAACTAATATTTCTTATATACTTTGTATGTTTATATTTGATATGCATAAAGACCAACAATATTAAAGTAATGAATATATTATGAAGATAAAATTAATTTTGTTGCTTTGACTTAATTTGATATTGTTTCGAACCTTTTACCTTATATAAAGATCATTATATGCATGTAGTAAGTTATTTAAATAAAACTAAATTATATAGGTTTTTTTTTACAACTCATACAATAAATTAAAATAAATATTATATTTTATTATATTAATTTTATCCCCTCCAAACGAATTAACAAATAATTCTAGGGGCACCATAACGACGGGTTCGCGCTGCAAGGTCCTTGTCAGCATGTCGTATGAAGGCGGGACTTCCTTAAATTACTAATCATACCTTCCCAGAGTAAAACTTCTCCGCGCAAGTATTAGGAAAATCAGATTAAGAAATTCATGTTAACAGTAGACCGACCTTTCATCCATTGAGCGGTGGTTAACTCCTTTGCTTTTGTTTTTCAATTGGGATCTCTCTCCAATCATCCTCATTTCCTACACTGCATCAAACTCATGAAAACTTCCCTGGCAATATCAGGTGGTTTTCACTTGTGAATTGCAATAGACAATAGGGTGTGCTTTGCTTCGACCTCACACCATTCCACATCATGAATGCACAAAAAACTATGAATACCTTGAAAAATGGAACACCTTGAATGCAAATAGGCAATAGTTCAAGGTAACAAATGATTGAGTCAACTGATAGATGTGTACTGATTCAACTAAACAGAGAACTACCAAGCAATAGACGACCATGAAAACACTTTTTTAACTTTGGTGCTGATTTTGTATTGCAGAACACTTTACAGAACATATGCTCAAATATCTGTGAAATATCATTTCACAAGCCTTTTGCTAAACTAAGCTAGTACGGATCTGGTCGGAGGAATCAGCATGCATTTCCGGTAAGAAATGATCGGTGAAACTGTTGCACACACATCTAAACAACAAAAACCAAGAACAAGAGTATTCTTGGCGGCAATTTCATTAATAAATTTAAAGCTAAAATGACACATTTAAGTGGACAGTATGCACAGGGACCACTTCTGACTCCAGAACCAAGATTGCTGCTTGCACAAAAAACTGTCCAAAGAAGAAACTGGGCAACAATGCGCATGCATTATCTTCTTTGACTGCAGAGATTCCTAAAAATCATCATAATTCTACAACCCACCAGCATTAACTTTAACATCATCGCTGCTACAGATATCTTTTGTTTAACTACAACACTGAACTAGAGTCGGGGTGGCTTTCTTTTAAGTTTCTTAAGCCCTTTTTGTGCATATTCACCAAGATATAGACCATTCTGACTGGTGACATGAGAAATATCAGGCGTCAAGCAACACATTAGTTGATTTTTTTCTTATAAATTGATGAATATTACTGCTACTTGAACAACGGGCATCTAATAGAATTGTGGTGAGCAGCAGCCAAAACTCTACTCCCACTATCCCTGCTCAGCAAATACACAATAACATCATCAATTTCTTTTCAAGTTCACTTCCATTCCAGAGTAAACAAATGGCAAGGGATGAAAAGAAAAATGAGACTTATTTTTAATGGGAAAATGTCAGTACCTTAAATTCTGAGCAGAAATCTACAACAAAGTTGATATAGCACAAGGGCACGATGTCAGCCAAATGGAGAATCCTGTCACCCTTCCGATCCACAAATAAAACTCAAAACGCATTTAACAATCAGGCTTCCAAGAAGAGAGTGCATAAACAATCCGGCCCTTCCACCCTTGGAGCAACCACTGGCTATCTTCATCAATTACAAAATCCTTGTGGTAGAGAGCTTCGACCCTCTCCTTTGCTGTCGTAAAAATCTCCCGATTCAAAGGGAGCTGCCTAAACCCAGCCCTTAGGACCCGCATCTGCCACTGCTTGTATGTCTCTGGCCTCTCTATCCTCTCTGCACCCTCGCATGCAATTACATTCATTGCCTCCCACCCAAAAATCTCTCTCTCAATAAGCAACCTCTCTGGAACCTCACGAGACACATTAGCCTCCAGAACATCAAACAAAGTGGAGAAGTGGAACAGGGCCTCTCGGAAGCGTGTGATAAAGAATGGAGCATTGTAGGCTCCATTAACTACCCCTTGTATGAAGACATCAGGATTCATATTCCTGATCAAATTGAGAACGATATTTCTAGGACTCTCCACCACCACAGTCTCATCAAGCAAGTTTCTTAATCTATACACAGAATTCACGACAAGCACCTCATTTCTATCAATCTTGAGATCCTCAATTTTAATGGTTTCCCACTTCTGTGCTATAGCATTGAACTTGAATGGAACTTTAAAAGTGTTTGCATAATTTGCTAAGCGGCGTCCTGTCTCCTCAACCCTTTCTGCTGGTCGGAAACCTGGATTTGGGAGATCAATCCCAGTAATCCGCAGATGGGGAGGTCCTCCAGGTCTGGATGAGAGGCGCTGAATAAGGCAGGGCCATTGGAAACCGTACATGATGCCAAAATCAACAATGTGAACCCTTGTTGCATTTTCAGCTATATTCATAATTGTTTTATTTGAGAAGAAATTAGACAGCTTCCTAAACGGACAAGCGGCAAGAAACATGTGGTAAGCTTTCAAAACATCAGCAGCTGATGTTGGCTTGGAAATAAGTGCTTTGTAAATCCGGGTTCCAGAGCCAGCCAAGCGTGCTTCGAGACCATCAGCAAAAATATTGGCTAGTCTCTGCATGGCATCCCCTGTCGATGGAGCATTCTGTCTGATTTGCTTCAGCAGGTCATTTGCACTCCTCCGGTCATCTGCTGCAACAGCTTGTGCACAAAGGGTCAAGAGAGTTCTCAAATCCACCACATCCCTCTTACCTCCCTGCCTCTTACCTCGAGCTTTTCCACCATTAGATCCTTTGGCTTGTCCATTCTGCTGTACACTCTTGCTTTCCCCGTTATGCAAGGCTGCTTGGAGGGCAGAGTCATCTTTTCCACAATTGAGCAATACCATGTCAAAATCCGCTGGACTCGCAGTTGATTCAGAGTAAACTGCAGACTGCTTGTTACTCCTACCTCCCTCTAAAGCCGACTCCTCAGGATGAGGATTCTTCCTCCCCCTCGAACCATCTGCGTAATTATCATTCTCACGCTTCTCCCCTGCCGTAGCTAACACATCCTTGACATCTTCCTTCAGGTCTTTTAGAAACAAGCCCTTACTCTCGAAATCAAGAAGCAGATTGCCATTTGGAATGAACTTACTAGCCTCCTCAAACCCTTTCTTAAACTGCATAACAGACTCACTCTCCCCAAATATCTCAGCAACCATATTAGGACCAACTGGAGAGTCGACAAATCCATCTACAGTAACACTGCTGTTCCCTGGACTATAGGATGACTGAGAAGCATGTCTCGAGGACTTGTACTCGCCAAGATCACAAGTCGACCCATGATCCAACAAGTTACTGCCACTGCTGCTGCTTGTACTGCTTGTACAATTACTACAATTCAAATCATGATTTTCATCTGGCCTTTCATGATTTTGATCTAAAAATTGTACAGGAGCATCAGGTGCAGAAGGATGCTTCTCCCCAATAAGCTCATACAACGATTTCTCCGCAGCTAGGAGTGCCGCTGAAGATTCTTGAAACATACATGTCTTCTCTTCCATTTCCTCTTCCATTAGCATCTTGCTAATATATTTCAGAACCACATCACTGAAATCAAAATCTTCATGAGAATCTCCCTCTTGACTCATGCTTGCGGACAGAACTGAGTTACTTAGTGTTGAATCAGGCGGAACACGAGTACTATTTACATAGTTTTGGTTGAAACAGTTGTTATCCAACTTGAACGCATTAACAAGATCCTGAACCGATGAAGCAGATTGGGTTTCATTGCTTAGTTTCAATCCATTTACAGAACCATATAAACCTCTTAAGGACTGATCCATGATCATCAATACCTCAGAAATTTCACAACTTACAACACACTCCAAAACCTTGATGTTTCGGCCTGCAGTTATGATAATACCAAGTACCCACAAGGCCAAATTATACAGCTTCAGTTCATACTCATAGTTTCTCCAAAAAATAGCTTTCCACTAAGTAATAGCTCTCACCATGTATCAAAGTCCAGATTTTATTTTCTACTAACACCAGAAGTATACACGTAATAGCGGGGGAAAAAAGGGAAAAAAAAAAAGAGAATAATCTTTGCGCTATATATGGTGACTGAATAAAGTAGACAAACAAGAAAACAGAAAAAAAGATGATGACAGCATAGAAATTATCAGAGCTGTCCTACAAAAGAACAAAACAGTGAATACAAAAGGATGCTTTCATGATCCTCGAAATGAAAGCTTTGAAATCACTTTACACGGTTTCTAAATTCTTCTTGTAGAAAAAAAATTAATGAACAAAAAGAGGAAAGTACCTGAAAAAAGTTCCAGTTTTGCAGGAATAAAAGAATTAGGAGCGTATTTTTTGAGAGAGAGGGCAGGAAGTGAGAAGGGGTAACGATGGTGAGGATACAAGGTGGTTGTTTCTGGAACAATGTAAGCCGGCTAATTAGAGCCTCTCCATTTTATCCTTCGACGCGCTCAGGGCGACTCGTCCACGATGTGCTTGTCTTGTGTTTTTTTCCTTCTTTTCCCTGATATTTCTTACAACTACTTTCTTGTTTTATCATTCGATTCTAAAAATTCAAAAACAAAAAAAAAATTAATAATAAAAAGTTAAAAGATATGGTGAACCATATGTATAAACCTTATTGTGTATTTAATAATGTGGCATATAGTATTTTTAAAAATATATTTTTAATTAAAATAACAAAAATTTAGAATTTTTCTAAATTTTAATATTAATATATCAAAATCATTAACATTTTATCTTTCTGTTTTTTTTTTCTTTTTTTTTAAATAACAACTTTACCTCGCTCTGCCTCGTCATGTCACCCATTCCTTCTAGTATAAGTGGGACTCGAAACAAAGGTTCTCTTTTTTTGATTGATTAGACTTCCTAAATGTCAAGTCATCCGAAATTCTAATATTAACTCACACAAATAAAAAAAATACAAAGACAAAATTGACAATCGAAAACAAAAAAAAATGGCAAGCTACAAAGTGTTTTTCCACTCCGATTCCTAACTTTGATTTTTTTAAAAGAAATTGTCACGGTAATCTACTATTTTTGACAAATTAATACTATTTAAAATATTTTTAAT
>Ga0325411_1006643_pt1 | contig 12674 bp, 10 predicted proteins | sample PopdelMetagenome_13_FD_206181 | JGI IMG/M metagenome (GOLD analysis project Ga0325411, IMG submission 206181) | Populus deltoides microbial communities from Bellville, Georgia, United States - Xylem-PdIQD-R4 | ecosystem: Host-associated > Plants > Phyllosphere > Stem > Wood/Secondary xylem... | reverse complement strand
ATTTTTACCAAGTTAATTGATTGAAATTAGGGGCCAAATTGCAAGAAAATTGAAGTTTTGGGGTCAATTAGGGGTTAAATTGACAAAATTCGCAGCCAAGGACTAATCTGCAACAGGCGCCAAAATTAGGGGGCTTAATTGACAAAATCCAGGGGTCAAATTGAAGAAATTGAAAGTTTAATGGTCAATTAGGGATGAAATTGCATAAATCTGAGACCAAGGACCATATTGCAAAAGGCGCGTAAATCCGGGGCTGAAGTTGAAGTTACGCCAGGACCAAATTGCATTAAATCAGAAGTTGAGGGTCAATTAGGGATTCTATTGGAAGAAATTGAAAGCTGGAGGACTTAATTGAAAATCGGTGAAAATCCCTATTTTTAACCTAAAACGGCGTCGTTTTTGCGTTAAAAAAAAAAAAAAGAGAAGAGACCAGGCGACGTCGCCTGGTCACTGTTCATCATCTTCCCCGTGAATCTGTCAGGGTGGCAGTTTTGCAGGTGCATTTAATGCCTCGTTTGGCCCCCAAAATTGACAAATCGTGCACCAAAATGGCCACCTGAAACCCCTCTATCCCCGAGCATTATCCGTTCAGGCCTATAAACATCAAAACTGCTCTGACGACCGGCCTAAAGTGGCCACCTCGGGCAGCCTTGGACTGTCAAATTTGGCAGTTCGAGGTGCACACTTTGAACGGACGGTCTGGATTCTTCCATTCAAATCAAGGGCTGAAAGTTTTTCCCTCGTGAAGACAAGATTGCCCTCTTCCACCGCCTATAAATAGGAGCAGATTTCATGTTCGGAGCAAGAGGAAAATCGAGTGAAAAGTTGACAAAAAATCAGCATTTCTCCCCTGTTTTTATCCTTTTCTGCCTTCTCCTTCTCAGCCGCACTTTCGGCCACCACCACCACTCTCACCACCATCCTTTCCACTACAACCTACATCACATTCAAACACCCAACAACCTTGCGTGGTGGCTGCACCACCTTTCTCTCTCTCTCCTTCTCTTTCTCTCTTCCCTGTGAAACACTTTTCCCCCTTTACCACCGCGACTCCAGCAGCAGTAGCAACCACTATTTCCAGCGGCTTCCACCCTTACCAACAGCAGCGGAGGCGACGACTCTCTTCTCATCCGCTCCAACCGCCAGCGACCGCAACATCGACCGTGACAGCAGCAGCACTTGTAACTCGAGCAGCAGCAACCCCGGCGGCTCAACTCCCCACCATTGCCACCGCTTACACCACGTTGTCCTCCTCGGTCGGACCACCCTCACTCCAGGTAACTTTCCTCTTCCTCTTCCCCTCCCTCTTCTTCTTCTTCTTCATACTGTTCACTGCGTGAACAGTAGGCGTGAATTATAATTCACGTCCTACTGTTCACATGAACAGTGGGCGTGAATTATAATTCATGCCCACTGCTCATGCAGTGGACGTTGGGCCGGGCCGTATCTGGCCCAGCCCAAATTTCTGGGCTGGGTTCGGCCCGGCCCTAAAGAAATAAATAAAAAGTGTTGGGCCGAGTTCGGCCCAACCATTTCGGGCCGAGATCGGCCCAACCATTTCGGGCCGAAAATCGGCCCAACCATTTCTATGGCTGAGCCTGGCCCAGTTAGCTGGGCCGGCCCAGCCCATGTAGATTTTTATTTTATTTTTATTTATTTTTATTTATTTATAATAACATATTATAATATTAAAATATTAAAAAAAAAATGAAAAATCCAAAAAAAAAAAAAATCCAAAAATCCTTTAAAAAAATTTGTGATTTTCTCAAATATTTTCCTACCAATTTTGCATAATATCGGATTGTATATTTACACTGTAAAATACAAACCCGGTATTAAAATACCCGTTTTTCTTCGAAATATTTCAAAAAAAAACAAAAAAAACAAAAAACAAAAAACAAAAATATATTTTGTTTTCATGCATACGGCCAAGTCCTAAAGAATTTTCCAAGCATGTTTTTATGTTTAAAAAGAAAAAAAATTACATCTTTCTCACGTTTTAAAAATCCAAAAATGGATATCATAACTAGTTTATGATCATCCGTTAGGGTTTGGCCAAAATATCAAAAACCTTTTTCAACTCTTTTTTTTAGGATCCAGATGTAAACTTTAATATTTGTGGGGTGTAAAATTACACGATAAAGTACACCCTCGGATATTAAACATACAAGGTGTAAATGAATGCAAATCCTAAAATTCAGACTTTAGAACGGTTAGGATTTAACCCAATAAGGTAGAGACTCCCTCACGAAGGGAGATCTGCCTTGAACCTTAGAAAAGACCAACGGATAGAAACTCAACCTAGAAAAACAATCAAACAACAATGCAGCTTACCTTAGGTAGGGTGCACTAGGGGTGATGCGTCTTCCCCTTGCACAACCAGTCCCTTACTCAGACTCTCACAGACCATAGGTTCCTAGTGACCATAATACTAGGTGGCGACTCCTAACGAACCAAACAAATGAACTAAAAAAATCACCAGCCAACGCCGAATTTTGACGTGCGACAGCATGAATGAAAGAATATAGCTGAAATGGCTACATGTTGCAAGAAACCAAGTCAGAAACAAAGTTTAAGTTATAATAAAGTCTAAATTATAACAAAGTTGTGATAACAACAAAATCAGTTTTCAACACAAATTCTGAGAGATTTAACCAACTTTAATGACCAAATAAAGAAGAAGGAATTAAGTAACATTAAGGACTCCTAATCATGAGAATAATCTTAATGAAAGACAGCAACTGAGAGGTGGGGAATAAACGGAGCAAATTACGGTAGAAACAGCTCTTCCTCTTCTCTGCAGCATTCTTTTCTCTCTATTTTTTTTAATTTTCCAGCAATTATGAATTAAACTTTAGCTTTCGGTTCAGAAGAGTTTTGTTCCATTATTGTTTTAGATTGTGAGAAGGGATATTTATAACTTTATTTATAAACATTCAAGCACTTATTTTGCCTGAATTTGGTAGATAAGTTATTGTTTTCATTCAAGCTTTTTGAATGGTTTTTGTGGTAAGCATGCTTTTTTTTATGAATTTTCAATCCATAATTGTTAATTTGTATCAAGAAGGAAACAAAATAAACAAATTTGTTTGATTTAACTTTCAGGTTAAAAGAATAAGACAAGTAAAAATTTTTAAGCTTTTTAACGATAGCTTGGAGTACTTGATTATTTTTTTTCATTCTTAAAGCTTTCTTCATTAAATATAAAAATTGCTTTTCAAATCTTTAATTTTATTGATATCAAGGAATTAATTAGGAGCTTTTTATAATAAATTTTATCTTTTTTTTATCTTCCTTGCTTAAAGGAATTTTTGTATTTGTTTGAATTAAAATAATATTTATTTTACTTTGATGATCAATTTAATTCGTTGAATGGACAAATTCTTTTTGAACCGAGCATATAACACTGAATTATCTTATACATTTTCTTTTCAGAATTTGAGTTTTCCTTAATTTTTTATTAAATCCTCAATCTTTATTTCAATTTCTTGTAAGAAGAATAGAACAATTTCCCTTGGGTTCAACCTGGCTTTCACTACAATGCTATAAAAATCAAGTCTTTAAAAATAGAGAAAATATAGAATTAATTGTGGTTGTTTCGATAGCAACCATGGGGGGGAATCCTAAGACAAAAGAACCGGAATGAGGAGCGGGATAATGTAAAGCCATATTTTCAATCACAGAAACTCGATTTCTATTTGATCCTTTAGTTGCTTTAGCTTCCAACCACAACTGAGAATTGCAAAAATGATGGGTGTAAGTATGTTCTTCATGTTTTTCAACCATTGTAGTGTTATATGTTTTCTACAAAAACAAGAAAAATAAGTCATTTATAATTAAAATAATTATAAAAATTACAAGAATTAAAAAAAACTTACAACGAATATTTCCCTTCTAATATAAACTCCATCATCATTTCCCCTTGTTCACCTTCCTTATTATATGAATTTCTTTATATAACTTCATCAAAATAGGCTCATTCCCAAATTATTGTTCCTACAAAATAAATAAGTTGTAAAAAGATATAAAAAATAAACAGTAAATTAAAAATTAAAGAAAAAATAATTTAAAAATTCTTATCAGGCGTTTTGCATTGTTGACAAATGGAAGTGATCAACTAATGTGCTTACTTACCAAACCATGTGTTTCTTTGTTTTGATTCTATTACCTAGAATGTGGGCATCTTTTAAAATATTCTGACGCCATAAATTCTCAAAACTTCTACTAATTATCCTTTATGACGTGATTCGGTCTATACTTTTTCTATACCAAGATGTCATCAAAATCAACTATTTTTTGCATACTAACAAGCATCATACCATAAATCACATAACCTGATATAAAGAAAATTGTTAAGTATACATAAGATTAGGAAATTTAAAATTACAATTTTAAACATAAAATTTATTAAATACTTGATGCTTACCTAATTGCATTGTGGTTTTCCCACGTTTTCCTTTCTCACCAAAATTAATTTTTTGAGATTTAAAATATATATTTTTTATCTTACCTTAGACATTCCTCACCAAGCATCTATCATATTCATCTATTCAGGATGATCTTGATGCTAACTCCATTGAAACAATAGTTTCTCGAACGATGATTTCATCACACTTTTGACAAAAGACACAACTTTATCATTTGTAAACCTAAAAACAAATTAATACAAAGTTAGTCATTTTCATTTAATTTAAATCTAATCAAAATAATAACTTCAGTACATAACTTATATAGAGTGGTTTCCCTTCCATTCTACAATAATTTTATCGAAAAATGGCTCCCTTGAAGAAGGAATTCTATTTTTGCTACCCAAAATGGATGAGCGTCGGTTGGTATCGTGTACATTAGTGGCTCTTCATGAAAGGCACCTAAATTAATAGCTCGATCACTGACATCACCAATAATATTGAACTACTAGTAGTCCTAATAACTTTATTTCACCCACTTCATCCCAACATCATAATATTTCCTTTCATTTAAAGCTTTAAATGGAGTCATAACTATGTTTGCTTGATAATTGTTATTATATGTGAATTCCACCAACAATAGTTGGTCTTTCCAGCTTCCTCCAAACAATAATACACAAGATCTCAATAATTCTTCCAATATTTGTATAATCATCACTGACTGAGCCAAGAAGTGTTCTAACATCTGTATATGTGAATTTCATTCCTAGAGCTCGTTGTATACACGACTATAATCAATAAGTAAATTAAGAGTCTTTGTTAGAAATAATAGATATTGGAACTCCATGAAGTCTAACAACATCATCAATGAATAATTTGGCCAATTTATCCACCAAGTCTGTTATTTTCATCAACAAAAACAAAGCAGACTAGGTTAATTGATCAACAATTATCCAAATTGCATCACTCATCTTTTGCCCTTTGGAAGTACTGATATAAAATCTATTGTAATGTCTTTCAACTTTCATTCTAAAATAAAAAAAGGTTGCAATCATCTCGTTTGCTTCTAGTGTTCTACCTTTATTTGTTGACAAACAACACACATTGCTACAAATTCTACCATCTCTCTCTTTATATTCGATCACCAGTAATATTCTTTTAAATCTATATGCATCTTAATTCTTCCTGGGTGAGCTGTAAAACAAAATTAATGGGTCCTTCAAGGATTTCTTTCTTTAGCATGCTATTTTTAGGGATACAAATTCAGTTTCCTATCATGAGGAAGCCATTTTCCATAATTCAAAAAGGAATCCCTTCCTCAATTCCCAAGGTAGCTCTTATTCTTTCTATCTCTACATCTCTTCATTGAACTTCTAATACATTGTCTCATGACACTATTTTAATTATAATCAATGCCAATAAATATCCCTTAAGACTCATAGTTAATTATACTTTTATCTTCCTCATATTTGTAATTTTCAAATGGCTTCCACCCTACACACAATTTACTACAACACTGGACTTTCAACTCAAGGCATTTGTTACCACATTTTATTTATCGTGATGGTAGTCAATAATATTATCATAATCTTTAATTAGTTCTAACTACCTTTCTTAGTGCAAATTTATTTTTATTTTTCTGTATCAGATAATAATGTTTTTATGGTTAATGAAAATCTATACTTGAACCTCATATAATAATGCTTCCAAACTCTCAAGTAAAAAACAATCCATGTTGGTTCCAAATCATGTACTGGATAATTCTCTTCATGCTTATTTATTTGTCTTGATATATAAACAATTACCTTTTCAGTTTGCATTAAAGTATACCCAAAACCTTTCTCGAAGCACCATTGTATACCACTACTTCTTCTTGCCCTTCTACAAGGGTTAAAACTATGACTGACATCAACTTCCTCTTTAACTCTTTTCACACCTCTCATTCCATTCAAATTTTACTCTTTTATAAGTTAAGTATTTCATCGTTGCAGTTATTAATGCAAATCCTTCAATGAATCAATCATAATGCCAGACAAACTTAGAAGACTATGAATTTTCATCATATTGATAGGTCGATTCTGATTCAAAACAACCTCTACCTTTGGGTTTATGTTAATGCCTTTTATTGATATTAGATGCCTCAAAAACATCATTTTATCCAGCAAGAATTCATATTTATTTAGCTTTGCAACACAGCTGACTCTTCCTCAACATTTGCAACATTATCATCATATGTTGTTCATGCTCCATCTGATCCTTTGAATGCACTAAAATATCATCAATAAACACTACTATAAACCTATATAGATATGGATGGAAGACCGATTCATCAAATTAATAAACAATGATGGGGCATTCATCAAGCTAAAAGGCATCACCAAAAACACAAAATGTACATATCGAGTTATAAAGGTAATTTTCAAAACATCAATTTGCTTTATCCTTAATTAATGGTATCTAGATCTCAAATCAATCTTTAAAAACACATGTGCTCCGTTTAATTGATCGAGTAAATCATTAATACATGGAAGTGAATATCTATTCTTAATCATCACTCGATTCAATTATCAATAATCAATGCATAGTTTCTCACAAATAAGATTGGGGCTCCTCAAGAGGAGTTACTAGATTGAATAAACCTTTTATCTAATAACTCTTGTAGTTGAATATTCAAAAAACAATTTCCTCTATTGAGGCCATCCTATAAGGACCATGTGAAATAAATGTATTCCTTAACAATATATCTATAGTAACTTTCACTTCTCTCCTTGGGAGTATTCTGGAAAAACTTTAGGAAATTCCTTGACAACAGGTATTTTTTACAACATAATACCTTCTTTCTCTATGTCAATAAGATAAGCTAAGTATGCTTCACATCCTTTTCTCAACATTTTCGTTCCAATTATAACAAAAATGGCATAATTTAGTATAATTACTCTTTCACCTCTAAACTTAACCTTAACTGTTTCTAGCACCTTAAAAATTATTGTCTTGACATCCCCATGATTAATATTGAGCGGGGCTGATGTTCGTGACTAATTCCCACCCATAATCGTTCTAGACTGAAATGATCTATGAGGGGCACTTTTAGAGGCAAATTAGCATCCACCTTTATATGAAAAATTAATGTTCTAACCACCATCTCTTTCTTTTTTTAGGAGAGGTGGTCTGCTAGGGAAGAATCCCAACGATTTCTCTTCCTGAACAATTATGAGTACCACTCTGATAAGTTTTGCTCGTTGATTCTAAAGACTACTTTGCCTCAACTAACTCTTTAACTATAGTTGGTCAAAGGGTAACTAACCCCTTTCTAATCTCATGATGTAATCCATCTCTCAATTTATCAATACGATGTTGCTTTGTTGGCAGCAAAGCAGGGGCAAAAATAAAATGATTCTGAAACCGCCTCTCGTACTCAACCGCTAACATATTGTTAGAGAATAATATAAATCATATTTTAGAACTTCACATATCAGCTTAAGTTTTTGGATTGAATTGGTTATTTGACATAGTATTAAAGTCTTAATGACCACGTGGTCATAAGTTCGAATTTCACCACCCCCATTTATTTGATAAAAATCAAGCACAAGGTAATGTGGGTATGTGAAAATTTCAAACCCAAAGGGCTTTCACTTGAGGGAATGTATTAGACAATAATTTATAAATCATATCTTAGGACCTCACTTATCAGCTTAAACTTTTAAAACACATATTATCCTACTATAATGCTAAAAACTCCTGCTTCTTTTATCATTGGTGCTATAAGGAGTAATAACGAGTCTCAAAGTCTTTCTTAAAATCTCCCCACAATAATATTTCCTCACTCAATCATTGTCTCACTGTGATCCAACATGATTGTGCACTATCATGTAAGAACTAGGCTACACAATTTACCCAAACCTCTACTGGCATTGGAATCTAGAAAAGAAAATCCTCTACCCTATAGGGCCAGTTCCTTGTAACCTCAACATCTTCTATGCTAGAAATAGAAAATACACTTCATCTCTCTCATATATATATATTTTCTTTATCTAATGCACTAACATAGAATCTCTCTCTCTAGCTACCTATATAAAGTTCTAATATATATATTCTCATTATATCCTGCTCCAAAGGAATGTCACTATATATATATATATATATATATATATATATATATATATATATATATATATATATATATATATATATATATATATATATATTCTCATTATATCCTTCCTCGATGGCATGTCACAATACACACCCTCTTATATTATCATTATATTAACATAATATCGTTTTTTTCAAGACATTTGTATAACCATAAGCGACATTTATATAATGCATTGAGAACAATTACGCAAATACAAATATAAGGGGTGAATATGTTACCTGCTACTACTGATGAATGTGCTCCTACTCTAAATCAATGACCATACATAGTTTTATCCATACTTTTGGTGTTTAAATATGGAATACAAAACACTTTTTCATTTTAATTTTTTTTTATTCAATAACTTTCATTAAATGCAAAATAAATCAAATTCTAGACTTTTTGGCATTCAATATGCACGCATAAGTATTTATTTATTTTAAGTACATATTTAGTGAAACATATCAAAATATCCAAGTACATCACCAACATTTTTAGCACTATTAAACGTTAAACATCATGTAAGTATGCCTCTCTTTTTTTTCCAAAAACCTCCAAATTTCTTCCAATGGTCGTCATTAATATTTAGGTTACATGTTTATGTCATATTTTTTCCTCCAATTATCATCCATGCAATCATAATATCCCTTAAATAAATCATAATTTCACACAAATAGGTATTTTTTATTCAATTATTTCTTACGAAGCTTAAAATTCAAAAAATTAGCCCTTTTTGAATTATAAGTGTAAATCACAAAAGTAACCCTTCCGTTGTAATTTTCATAATCAAATTTCACCTAAGAGATAAAAATTTCTACATTTCATACAATGAACATAACCTCTTCAAAGTTCAAGAATTTAAAATTTCAATTTATGTGAGATTAATCCAAAAAAAGCCTAATTGACCTCTATTTCCTACTAATTAATCCTTAATTCATGTTATAACACCACAATTCATAACCACTTACATTACTTACTAAAATCTCCAAAATTGACATAAATTGAACTTTTTTAAAATTGGGGTTTTTTTAATTTCTAGCACAAATAAGAGAAAGAACACAATTAAACCATTTAAAAACACCTTACTAATGAGTTTTAATCGAACCTTCCAAGCCCTTTAAGCTTCTTTTTCAAATTTCACTCATTCCTCTTCAATTGAGCCAATTTTTCTCTCTCTATCTTTTCCACCAAAAGTCTCACTAAAACTACTAACTAAGACTTGTCTTCAGTAAACCTTACTAATCAAACACCTTTTAATTCACACTTATAAGGAAAATGAGGGAGGTAAGGAAATTTTGAGAATTTTTGCAAATTTTTCTTCCTATAACAACCGGTCAGAATTTAAAAGAGAAGGGGGTAGAGACTTATCTCTTATTTATAGTTTTGTCACTCCTTATAATAACTATTGGTTAATTTAGTTAATTCCCCCATCTCCAATATTCTTCTTGTACAATTATTTCCTTTATCCCTTTCGAAGTTGTACACTAATAATTTAGGAAATTTTACCTCAATAAAATATTTTTATTTTAACTTGTTTATTTGTTTTTCCTGGTTAAAGATTTACACGAATTATCACATGGTTCACATGATTACTTGGCTATCAATTATTTTTGCATGTCGATTTTTTTTTGTTAAGGATTTTATGATAATTTAGTGGGGAATTCACCTTAAATCATAAAAAAAATTTCCTCTAAATGTATTATTTTTCAGACCTGGATTTACACCATTTAGCATTGGTTAAGATTTTAGGCCAGGGTTTTATATGGACTGTAAGGACCATGTATGACCACAAATGAAAATATGAATTTTGGCCTCATACATATCCTTGTGATAAATTATAAATTGATGGTATGACCGGCTAATAAGAATAAAGTGTAAGAAAGGATCCATATGAGTTAAACCTATATGTACACAAGCCAAGACATATGTTTCATGTATTTATTAAAAATCGAGGATACACACTATTAAACTGCTTCCAAGCTTCACCATCAGAAGGGTGCACCATGACTCCATCCACCGTATCATATGAATGATGTCATGTCATATGCTCAACAGTCTTGGAAGATATAAATAACCTTTGCAACCTATAACTGATCGGAAAGTGTCTTATTTTTTTATATGTGACAAATGTTCTTTCTCTACCACTATTAGGTTTATACCAAGCATGCTGACAGGTTTTGCACTTTGGAAAAATTTTATATTCACTATAGTACAACATGTAAAAGTTTAGACATATATTAATTTTTTGGTATCCTAGGTCAAGAGGTCTCATCCTGGATTTTGCAGTGTAAAAAGTTTTCTTTTTCCCTATTCCCTCCAAGTAACATGCTTTTAGCTCATTTAATGATGCTATCATAACCAAATTTACTCAACCCATAATCTAACTTGAAGGCAAACATTTATGCAATTGATGATAAAAAAAATTTAGTTATATATTCATCCTTAATGTTTCGTTGAAGTCTTTCTAAAGTTCAAAAAACTATTTGCATTTACATTTTATTTTTCATCTAAATGGATTTTATGTGAATTTTTACTTGAACAATCATGATTCATTCTCATTGCATCTATCACCATACTCTTATTAGGATTACTATTATCATCCATAAAACCATGTATGTTTCTAGAACTATAAGTTAAGTCAATCATCCTTTTTAACATAGTTTCATGAGGAACATAGGGTTTTCCATGTGCAAATCAACATATGTATTTCTCGACAAACCCTTTTTTTAAGTAGAAGTATTATCACAACATCTTTATTGTAACACCCAACAAAAATTATAATTTTGCCGGCCTATGTTAGGAGGGAGTTAGAGATAGTTAACCGGTCCGCTCTAAGGGGAAATGTGAGGGAGCAGAACCGACCTACCCTAAATAAGAACTAAGAAGGATTTGACTAGTCTTGGGATGAACCAAATAAGGATAATAACATGGGTAACCAGCCTTTTAATCACCCCTTCACATTTATGAGGGGTATAAATATAAGGGGGAGAAAAGAGGTGAGACTCTTGCTCTCCCTTAAAAAATCGACTGTAACAGCTGTGTATGCCCAACTCTATGTTCTTACTCCTCTTCCTCTTTTCCAAAGAAAACTTAACAAAACCCCAACTGCATATGCCCTCCTTAGGCGTAAGAGATAAGGGAGAGTTAGAGAGACATCCGTAGTGAATGATCAGATTTGAAAGTTATAATTTAGTTTTGAAAATTGAATTGTTCATGCATACTAAGTTGTGTATGCATCAAGTATATGAAAGAACTATGATTATTACACTATAAACGAGAAGTAACGATAATGTTTTCTTATAACTATTTATTTTCTTATCATAAATTGTTTATAATTCTTGTAAATATTTGTTACTATAGCAGGGACGTCACACCAACAAAGTGCCTAGAAATCTCATTTCACGGGACCATACTTTTGCAAAGAACCATGTAGTCACATGCTAGATTACAATGTATCTTATATGAATTTTGTATGAACAATTGTATAAATTGTCATTCGACACTTTTATTTAAACTCGTAATAATAGTATTATTAGAATAAGAATGCAAACTTATGAATATGTAAAAATGATGTTATGAGTACGTGTAATAACCACTCTATATGTTGATTTACATTACTCTACGTGGATTGTGCCTTGTTAATGAGTAGGGCCTATTTTATCAAATTCTAGAATGATATTGTAATGAACATCGAGAACCTAACCCAAAAAAAAATTGTCGTTGTTTTTTACTACAATAAGGCGAGCTATTACATTTATGTTGAAACTTTTTATAGATGAACATCTAATTTTTTCTTAACTAATATTCTTTGGAATAGAAAGTATGAAATTAATTTAATCCTGAACCACTTGAAGATAATTTTGCATATACAACCCTTCGAATGAATCTTGATACATTCAAGAATAATAATCCATTACTTATCAAACCTATATAGAATAATATTGATTTTATCAATTCTATAAAAAATCAATTTCCCCTGGGTTTTTAACTTAACAATAAAATTAATAAAAAGTGATTGGTACATATTAAAATAACTTATCTTTATTCAATTATAACACACTTAAGTTACAAAATCAATGGTACTCTTCTTGTCAAGAGAAACACTTTGACTCCAAGTTTTTCAATTTTCTCAA
>Ga0325411_1006639_pt1 | contig 12679 bp, 8 predicted proteins | sample PopdelMetagenome_13_FD_206181 | JGI IMG/M metagenome (GOLD analysis project Ga0325411, IMG submission 206181) | Populus deltoides microbial communities from Bellville, Georgia, United States - Xylem-PdIQD-R4 | ecosystem: Host-associated > Plants > Phyllosphere > Stem > Wood/Secondary xylem... | reverse complement strand
AAGAACATGCAAAATTCATTTATTGGTTTTTAGTTCCGGGTAGAGATCTCAGGATGGTTTAAGAAACAATTGGATTCTGAAATTCCAAATTAATTAAAAGCTTTGTGAAATTAATCAACTGATTACAAGTTGAAGAAAAAAGTTGTGCCCTACGTACAAGGGAGGAGAAAGATATTAAGAAAATGTAGTGATCTTAAAAGAAAAAGGAAAAACAATTGGTTTCAGTTTACTTGACTTGTAATTAGGTAGTTTTTTCTCGTGTGAAATAGAGCTAAAATCGACATCATGGTCTTGTAGGGTTGCAGGAGCACAGAACTTTCATTTTTTGGAATTATGGGAGACTTTCTGAAGTGGCAATCTAACATGATCACTGAAAGAATCACTCGTAGCTGCAAGGAAATTCCACACCGAGCAACTCTCTGAAGATTCACGATGAGAACCCAGAATTTGATAACGCGTAATTACAGTAAATAAATTGACTAAAGACCATGGGTGGATCATATGACTTCTGATGTTTCGTTGTTGCGAACACAAGCTGACTTTGAATTAATTAGTTGGTTGATTGCCTAATTGACAAGCGAAATTTCAGTACGGTCGGTAGGGTTCTTGCTTATAGCTAGAATCTTCGTTCTTCTTGCCAGTCCAATGTTAAAACTGAACACATTAAACAAACGCACGCTGCTACGATTTCCAGCATTTTTCAAAATCTATTCTTATTTAATTATATAAAAATTAAAATAAATACTTGTAAAAAGACCAGTGATTAAATTCTAGAAGAAAAATATATTGTTTTAGGGAACATTATCTTCACTCAATATTGTAGTATTTATTTTGTTTTAGCTTTAATATTTTTTTTATTATCAACATGGTTTATTTAATAAGAATTAATGGGTAATTATAAAAAAATAATATTTATAAAAATTCTAATGACTTGAATTAAATTATTTCTTTTTTATATATATTTTTAATCAAAAACTCAATTTCTCATTTATTTATTTATTTATTTTGTTTTTAGAAGCATTGATGTTTTTTAAATAAACATTTATTATCATCATAAAAACAAGTTTTAATGATAATAAAAATTATAAAACAAGCAATAACAGCCATAAAATGAGCAAAATGCTTGCAGAGACGTTAAAAGCAAGAACATGATGAAAGCTAACAGTGCGAGAAGCTTCCATGAACCAAATACATGCTGCTTCAGGGACTTTCCAACCTTGACTTTAAATATTCCAACATGAACTTTTTAACATCTTCAATGTAAAGGAACTTTCGTCTATCTAAGCCAATGTGTGGTATGCTGGGAAAAGATGGATGTTGCAAGATATATATATATATATATATATATATATATATATATATATATATATATATATATATATATATATATATATTATGACGTTGTTTGGTGTATTTTTGGATAATATAAAAATTATTTTTTATTTTATACAGGTTGCTCTAGTGGCAAAAGTTTTATTCCAATCAAAGAAGTAAGACAAGTTTGTCAAATTTTTTACACAAGGGTTAACATAATTGATATGAATTAATATAAAAATAAAAATTATTATTGTTATAGTTTTAAAACTTGATTAGAAGATCAACTCGAGGTAAGATCTAGGTCATGTATCGGGTTGACCACTGACCTGAGTCAATATAAATATAAAAATAGTTATTATCATAATTGTTTTTTTGTATTTTTAAAAAGTAAGCGAAGCTCTCATGGATTTCATAAACTGGTTATTAAATCCAACAATACATGCAAAAATACCAACAAAATTATTTTTCTTGAATTTTGGTATTTAAAAAAGGCTAAATCATGCCATGTATTTTTTTTATTATTATTTATGAAAATATAATTTTTATTTTTATTTTTTAGATGTTGGTCATAAGAAATTTAAAATAAAGTTGTATTTTTTAAAGAAAGATTTTTGTTATTATTTTTGGAAGGAAACCGATTCATTAAATACCAAAAAAACACCTCGCGTGTAAGTCACAATTTCAAATATTAAATATGAAAGTGTAAAAAAAAGTGAGGAATTCAAAATTAATTTCACGATAGTCTTTAAAAAAATTGACAATTTATTAAAACTAGACTAATGACATGTTTGGCAAAACTCAAAACCAACAGAACATAATGTAAAAATATCAACTACTTTAATCAAGATATTAACTCAATGCTAACTAAATGTTCATCAACCTTGAAATCAAGCAACACCAAAAATTCACACAAATCTTATTAAATTCAAGAACTTAATTCAAATGCCATGCCAAATCAAATAAATCAACATGGATCCAAACATAATCCATGAATCATTATTTAATGTTCAAATCAACGTAAACTCACGTAAGTCATGAACCAACATTTAATATTCAATTAACAATAACAACCCTAAAATAAACTCACAATTTAACACACATCAATCTAAGTAAAATGATGTCCAAACAATCCAAAATTTATACACAACAATGAGCATTTTTTCAAGGATATAGATTGACAATTTATCCTTTTTTATCAATTTGTCCAAAAAAATAATTTGAGGTTATAGATTGACCATTTAAGGTGTTTGATATGTCAAAGATATACTGAAATCAACATTGGAAGACCACTAGAACAATGGTGATGCATGTATTAGGCGCCACCACCATTACCAGCGTGTGGGTTCATGCGACGATGTCTGCTGTTACCTATAAAGTAAAGAAAAACCACACAATGCAGTAGATTTTATTTTCTCATTTTCTCTTCTTTTATTATCTCGGTTTATATTTTTTCACTGTTTCAATCTTCTTCTCCGTAAGCAAAGCTAAAGGCATGGTGGTATTTCATTGTTGCTTTGACAAGGCGGCATCAAAAGAAATGGGGAAAGTCATGGCTAGGGGTTTGTGAAGGAGAGTAAGAGGGTTTGATGTGAATCTCTTAATCACGTGGTCAAGCAACCCCCAACAAAATAGATAACAACATGGAAAGCAAAAAATTAGGTTTGATAGAATCTTAACCCAAAAGTAACCTTGTACCTAAGAACCAAAGGTATTGAAAAAATACTTGGACCTAGAAATAACCTTATATCTAAGAACTGTAAGTATGTGAATGATGGCACAAATCCAATTAATCTTCGATAAGTTAGTCTTTGTCCATGCAAAAAAAAGTTGTTTTTATCATAAACAAATAAAATAAAAAATCATGTTTATTCTCCAACTTACTGCTAAAATTTGCAGCTAAAAAAACATAATATAATCTCTTCTAACTAACCCTAATAAACCCCTTTTAGGTTGTAAGCTAGTGGTCCTAAACTAGTAATCAAATTAAACCCCTAAATAATGTCTAATTGGCCAGAATAAACTCAAATTAAAAATAATTATTCAATATTAAATAAATAAATAAAATATTATAATAAAAACAAAGTCTTCATGCCAAAATTTCTCTATGTTGCTCGAAGTTTTAATTTTCGCATATTCTTGGTGGATTTTCAGTCCTGACTTTAAACATGTCGTTCTCTCTCATATGAATGAATTACTAGGCCTATCATCTATGGTTGGAAAGATTGAGATGTCTAGTTTTCATACCAACTTGAATAGAAAAAAAAAACTCCACCTGTAGCTTCAGATATGTTCTAAACAGTACACAATGGTCTAATATGGCAAATTTAACAAGATTTGTCTTGTAACTTTGACCCTCTTCAATAATATATTCTTGAACTCCATTTCACCTGAAAATTTAATAAAATATAGTTCCATGTGTCTAGTATCTCTATGTAAAATTTTAGCTCGTTCTAATGTACAGTTTGATAGATATACTTTATCTCGCAAAACTGGTCAGTAGATATTTTAAGGCCAAATTCAGATCTGACTTGGTTTTTATCATCCTCCCCTTCTTTAAAAAGATTCAACCTCAAATATGTATCATGGAAAAAATCTTCTAAGGTAAAAAAATCAGTACCAAGTTGAAGAATAACATCATCATTAAAACCAAGAAAAACCTTGTTAGCAAAGAAGGTCCCCCTAATATACAAACTCTCATTTTCAACCATCTTATACTTCTTCAATTTTAGTTGCTCCTTATATATTTTCTTAGGTGTTAAATATATAAGAGTTATAGGTCTTCCATTCATCTCAAACGAATACCTATTTTTCACTCCATCATGCACAATTCTCTTATCATATTGTCATGATTTACCAAGCAACAAGTGACTAGCTTGTATTGGCATAATATCACATAACACCTCATCATGATATTTACCAATAGAAAAAGCAACAAAAACCTGCTTTTTCACTCTTACTTCACCATTATCATTTAACCACTATAATTTATAAGGTATGGAATGTTTCGTAGTGTGCAAGTTCAACTTTTTTACCAATTAAATACTAGTTAAATTAGTACAACTATGACAATCTATAATTAAGCTACATATCTTATTATGAACATTGCATATTACGTGAAATATGTTCTACATCTGACGTTCCAAATCATCCATAATGACATGCATATTCAGAGATCTCTCCCCCAACCAGATAATACTTAACACAAACTTCATCATCATCCTCCAATGACACCTTCTCCTCTTCATCCTACCCATTGGTCTTAACCTCATTATTAGATTTCATAACTATGACTCTTTTGTTTGAATATTGTAAAGCAATATTTAATGTACATTTACAAGAAGTTGGAGTAACATTGTTACCTTTACCAATGATCGAGGTATCTTTCTTCTCTATGAGATATTCAGCCTTACCTTCCTTATTTTGTTGTGATGGACCTCCCTCAGTGTTAGCCTTCCAATTAGGTTTTCAAGGTTTTGAAGGGCTTAATGGTTAGCTTTGCCGAATGGTACCCTTTCGCTTAAGCTGTTTCTCCACCTTCATGGCCATATGCACCATCTCCTCTAACTTCACATAATGATACAACTCCATAATATTAGATATATCATGATTAAGGTCATTCATAAATCTAGCCATGATATCCTCTCTATCCTCCTTAATATTAGATCGAATTATAACAAGTTCCATCTCATTGAAGTACTTATTAACACTCTTTGTACCTTGACTCAAACTCTGAAACCTTTGATACAATTCTATATAAAAGTGGCTGGGCATTAATTTTCTCCTCATAAAAGATTTCATTTCATCCCAAGTATCAACTTGACTTTCATAATTTCTAATGCGGTTTGTCACTAACTGATCACACCATACAATGGTATAGTCACTAAAGGCAATCACAACAAGCTTGACTTTCTTTGGCTCTAGATAATTATGATACTAAAAAATCCACTCCTTCTTCTCCCATTCTAAATAAACTTTAGGATCATTATTCCCCTGAAAAACCCATATTTTTAGCTTAATTGTACCCAAATCTCCACCTAACTCAATACTATTGATGCAGAACGTTTGGCAGGGGAGATTGAAGAGCAAATTGATAGGTGCAGAGGTCCTGAATATTAAACGTTGAAGTTTTAAATAGCATTCAATAGCTATAATTAATCATGCATGTTACAATTAGAATAAATACACAATGTAAGCCTTGTTTTACGACACTTTTGACATTCCAAACTTGAATACAGTTTTGAGACTTTATCTCATTTTCTGGTGGATTCCAGACGAATTTCTTGAGGGTGAACGTGAGGATCCCTCTGTTATTTTCTTGCTGCGTCAACTATGATCCTGGTACCTATAATTACACCTCTAGCCAACATTATCACCATATCTTTCCCCTACAAACTGATAATTCCACTGTTGTCCAAAACATTCCCCATGTCCCATGGACATATCTTTAAAATCAACATCACTCATGTTTGCATTAACAACCACGAACTCATCTACATTAGTATTAACTCACCTAACAACCCTTCTAACATTAAATTCTCTTTGCCTAGGCCTGATTTAAACCCTATCATGATTATTAACATGTTGCCTCTCCAACCTATCCAACTTATCTCCAGATTTGTTGGTCATTCAATCCATCCGTTGATTCATAATATGTACCCAAGTTATAATTTCATTGTCTCCTCTCTTTGGTGCCATGTTGTTGCTTGCCTTCAACATCATTGAATCTAAAAATAGGTTAGTTAAAAAGAAATATATATTCCTCACCCACTCCCTAACGTATTTACACTCCTCTCATGCTTCCCTCAAATATAGGCTTTTCACTCAAATATGCTTGCTACACCTTTCTTTGACTTTTACGGAACTGAAATCAACACCAAATATAACAGCCATAACAGTGTATCTAAATATGTTTATATGACTTAAATAGTAAAAAAAAAATATATAAAAACAAACAAAGACAAAACTATGATTATAATTTCATGAGAAACAAGCAAATTTGTACGAAAAATAAACGTTTTGGAAGATGCGAAAGAAAAAAGATATAAAGGTTATATAAATAAAATTTAAATGACATCAAAATATATCAATTATGATGTTAATATACTATCATTTGAATTATTGACGAAAGTTAGACCTGTTATGACAAGTTGCAATCCTAAATTTAGTTCTTATAGCAAAAGAACTCCAAATGGCCTTTAATTTATATGGGGTGTGATTAGAACCTTGAAATCTAGTATATAAAATTTGAGAACTTTTTACCCATTTTGTTGATTCGTATCAGAAAGGGAATATCACATCATTTATATGGGGTGTGATTAGAACTTTGAATTTTGTTGATATGATATTCCCTTCTGATACGAATCTGACTTGTTATGACAAGTTTTAATCCCGACCTTAGTTACTATAGCAAACAATCTCCAAGTAATCTCACTTTTATATGAGCTGTGATTAGGACACCTAGAACCAGTATATAAAATTTGAGAATTTTCTGAATTGGTTTGGTTTAAATTATCACTTGTTTGTATTATATGGCAGATTCAACATAAGTGACTTTTGGATTTTTTTTTCTTTTTTTTTACCTCTTTACGTTACTGATAGATATATTATAAGATGACAACAAATAAAAAAATAAAATCTTTTTTTAAGGAACCCTAGATGCAAACTACTAAACTTTAGACACGAAATAATTGAAAACTTAATCATAGACAACTAAAGTTAAGAAAGTTGAAACTAACAAGAAGAAAATAAAGGATAGAACCTGGTTTTTGAAGCCTGGCTCTAATATCAACTAATGTGAACCTCTTAATTACATGGTCAAACAACCCCCAATGAAGTAGATAAAAACCTGGAAAATCAAAAATCAGGTTTGATAGAACCTTGACCCAGAGTAACCATGTACCTAAGAACCAAATGTATTAGAAAAATACTTGGACCCAAAGATAACCTTGTATCTAAGAACCCTAAGTATGCAAATGATGACATAAAGCTAATTAATCTTCGATAAGTCAGTGTACGATCTTTGTTCCTACAAATAAAAATTTTTTTTCCACAAACAAATGAAAAAAATCTCACATTTATTCTCCAACTTGCTACTAAAGTTTGCAGCAAAAAAAACATAATATAGTCTACTTTAACTAACCCTAATGGACCCCTTTTGGGTAACAAGCTGGTAGGCCTAAAATAATAATTAACTAACTTAAGTCCAATAATAAAATAAACTCCTAAACAATGTTTAATTGGCTAAAACAAATCCAAATTTAAAATAATTATTCAACATTAAAGAAATAAATAAAATAGGACAACAAAAACAAAGTCTCCATGCCAAAATTCCTCTATATAGCCTGAATTTCTAATTTTCACATATTTTTTGCAGATTTTCAGTCCTAATTTCAAACATGTCGTTCTTTCTTGTATGGGTGAATTATTGGGACTATCATATATGGTTGGAAATCTTGAAATGTCTAGTTTCCATGCCAACTTGAATTATAGACAAATTCCACTTGTAGCTCCAGAAATGTTTCAAATAATACACAAAGGTCTAGTTTGACATATTTGACAAGATTTGTCTAGTAGCTTCAACCCTCTATAGTAATATGTTCCTGAACCTTATTTGACCTGAAACTTTACCAAATATATTTCCATGTGTCTAGTGTCATGCTGTAAAATTTTAGCTTGTTCTAATATACGATTTGAGAGATATGTCTAATCTCACAAAATTGATCAGCAAATATTTTAAGATCAAATTCCTGACTTTGTTAGTATCAGGGTCCAATAGGTTCAGGAGGAGGTGATGGTTCAATTTGGATAAATAGAGTTTGGATGATTGTTGTTTTGTTAGCGTTGGTGGAGGTCATGATCGTCATTGATAGTGAGAGAAAAAGAGAATGAAGGTTGTCATGGTTTTTTTAAAAGAATAAACTTAGTTTGGATTCTTTTGTGGGTTTGGAAATGATGGGTGGCATTTGAAGTTAGTCATGATGGAGGAGATTGATGAGGTTGAAGAAGAATTTGTTGGTTGGGGAAGAAAGGTTGGTAGGTAGAAATGCTTTTCATGGTGGTAGTAGGTGATTGTTGTTGGTTAGGCAATCAAAACTAAAGCTTGTGGGCTATGATGGTGGTGTTGTGGTTTAGTTAGGCTTTTGGTAGTGGTTGATGGTAGTGAAGGATACCGTTGCTAGGAGGAGAAGGTGGTGGTGTTAGTAACATTGATGGAGAGGATTGGTTTGAGAAGTCTCCCATTTTTCTTTATTTGATGGTGATAGTGGAGGCTTTTGGGCTGACGATTATTAAAGGAAAAAGGGTGGGGTCACAGGATCTTTTTGTGTTTTTTGTTTATTCAATGATTGGATTGGTGTATATAATGTGTTGATATGTATATGAGGAAAAGTTAAAGAGTAAAGTGAGAGCCACGTTTTTGTTGTTTGGCTTTTTAAGGGGGAGAGGGTTGTGAGGGTCATGTTTTTGGCTTTTTGTTTTTTGGCTCAATGCTCTCCCCAAAATCCCCTCCTTTTGTGTGTGAGATTCCCTCATTACTTATAGGCAAAATAATTTCTCTTTTTCCTCCTAATTGCTGGTCCCGAAGCAAACTTGGTGACCAAGAAACTGAAAATCACTTTTTCCCTCATTTTCTTCTTGTTTTTTTTTTTTTGCACTTTTGGTCCCCTTGTCCAAATATTTTTTTTTAATGCAACGTCAACGTCGATTCAATGAGAAAGATAAATAAATGATTTTAAAACAAGCGTGTTGGAAATTGAACGCGTTGAAAGTAAATTTTTAAATTTTAAATTATTTTGAGAAGATGCTGAAAATAGCAAAAACAACACAAATATATCAAAAATATATTTTTAGATTTTTTTTGTTGTTTTTTGCCATTTGTTTTGTATAGTTTAAAAAAAAGTAAGAAAAAATGGGTAAAAAATCGGGTTATGACAATAATTATATGTTATTTAACTATATTGAATTGAGACCTTTTATTTAGTAAGCACAATATTAACATGTTATTTTTAAATAATTTTTCTCTTATACTCTCATAAACTGGTAGATTAAAAAATTCCTTGTAGGCAACCTTGTCAGTTCTTACTATCTTGAAATTCACATCTAAATAAATCTCAAATTTCATGGTTCAGAACATATGTAAGTACTACATAATAATTCTTATCTCTTGTAATACTTAATTTCATTAAACATCTCTCTTAAACTGTTATTGATTGTAATTTTATATGAGCTTTATCAATCAGTAGGGCATGCTAGTGGTAGTTTGAATTTATTATGTTTGGTCCCAAAAGAAAAATCAATGCTATAATGAGCATTTTATCAATGGATGTCTTTCATACTGAAGAGCATGGTCATGGTAGAATGATCTATAATAATAGAATTTGTGTTAAGGGATCTATCTATAATGAGTTTGAAGATGATTATTGTATGAAGTTAGAAGAGGTGAATGAATTGCAATATCATAGCGAGCATAATAAAGCTTTTTTATTCAAATTCTATTGTTATAATACTAATAGAGGAATTGGAGCATATCCCTACCAAGGTTTGGTCAAAATTAATGCATAGGCTAGACTTCACAATGTCGACAATGTTTTTATTTTTTTCAAATAATGCCAACAAGTTTATTACACGTACACTGATTCCTTTAGAAATGATTGTTCTACGATTGATTGGTTATCCGTAGTGAAAACCAAACTCAAGGTTCGTGTATAAGTTGTTCAGGATGGTAATGATGAAGTAATTATGAGAGACAATGTCTTTCAAATTGATGAGTTAATTTGCTCCATCTACTGACTTAAAAGAAAATTCAAATTTTCATGTAGATGTAAGTATTTTTTTATGATGTTGATGTTTAGAAGTTAACTGATAAGTTAAGAACTAGTGGACATACAAAAGTCAATGAAAACGATGATATCGACAAGCTTTAATTCAATGAAGAAGATTATGATGGACATGACGATGATGAAATTGAAGAAAAAGAAGAAGACAATTTTGATTAAATTGATTTCGAACTAATTTTAATTGTAAAACATCAATGTGTAATGAAATTTACTTTAATGTAATCTTTCTGATTGTTCCTTTATAATGAATTATTGTTAACATCAATGGATCATTTATTATTGTGATTATATTATTATGTTATTAAACAAAAATGGTGTAACTGTGTTATGATTTTATTGTAGTTGTAGGTTGGATAGATAGGGAAAACAAGAACTTTTGGAAAAAGAAACTGTTTTATATCGATGGAATTATCGACGGACTAAGTCCCTCGAAAATTTATAAAGTTAAGAAAAAAGTACATGACTTTGCCACTAATAATTATATACAGAATTATTGATGGATTAAGTCCTTTAGAAAGTTTCAGAGAGTTGGGAAAAAATTACATGACTTTGCCACTGATAATTCCATATCACCGATAAAATTATCGATGGGACAAAATTTCATCAGGTTTAGGGGGGTTTGGGAAATTTTAGGTTTTATTGAAAAAATTAAGTTTTAATTACTAACAAAATTGTCAACAAAATGTAAAAATTAATAAATATTTAATTATTTGTCAAAATTTCAAACAACTTTGAATATTTTGTTTACTATTTTTCCCAATAGTTGAGTTGCTTCCAAATTTAGGCAATTAGGGTTTGTGTATGAATGTGTTTGAAAAAGTAAAAATGAGTGAATATTAGTCTTAAAAATAAAATCAGTTGGTTTGTGTCTTTATTTATTGATGTGTATTTACAGGTAATAAAATTTTTAGTAGTCTCTTGTATAAGGAAAGTGCTGTTGAATTTTTTTTAATAAAAAAATAGAATATAATGATAGTGTTATTACATTTTTATGCTTTAGTTTATTATATGATGAAGAGAAGGTCATTAGTGAATAATACGAATAGTAGCACTTCTAGTTCTTCTGACAGCGCTTCTAATGACCATAAGTCGCTAGGTGACTGAATATTAGTCTTAAAAATAAAATCAGTTGGTTTGTGTTTTTATTTATTGATGTGTATTTACAGGTAATAAAATTTTTAGGAGTCTCTTGTATAAGGGAGGTGCTGTTGAAATTTTTTTTAATAAAATAAATAGGATATAATGATAGTGTTATTACATTTTTATGCTTTAGTTTATTTATATGATGAAGAGAAAGTCATTAGTGAGTAATACGAATAGTAGCACTGCTAGTTCTTCTGATAGCGCTTCTAATAAATAACAATAGATAATTTTTGAATAATTAATTTCAATGAACGAATGGAATTTTAGGTTTACAAGTGTGGAGGTTGCTTGGACAATAACATCATTGGTACGTGTACGAGGAGCTGTTGTCAAACCTCATTGGTACGTGTGGTCTACCTCATCCCCCACTTGGTCCTGGTGAAGATCTCCCTCCTCTCCCTCCTCTTCCTTCTCTTTCAACTTTTGTCCACTAGATAAATTATATTCAATAATATTTTTTAAATTAATAATCAAATTTGGTTTTTTATTTTAGTTTTATTCTCTTTTAACTTTTTTTCTTGTTTTGTTTATTTTAATTTTTTAAAATATTAAATACAATACTAAAAGAATTATGGATGAAATTTGAAACACGGGTAAAATTTTTGGGTCTTTTTTTCATAAATTCATTCCATATTTGAATTACTTTATTAATCATCAACTCCTACCTTCCAAATTACGTTTCTCCATTTTTTTTCTGGATTGCAAAATCATGCAAAAATCATATATTGATGTAAAACCATTCAATTCAAAATATAGTTGCTACTGACCATTTGATTTTTAGTTTTGAATAAAGATAAAAAATTATTTTAAAAAATAATTGGATTTGGAATGCCAAAAAGTTTTGTGAAATCAATGATTACAAGTTAAAGAAAAAAGTTGTGCCCTACAAGGAAGGAGAAAGAGATTAAAATTTTTTGGTGATCTTAAAAGAAAAGGACGAGAAATACTTGTAATAGGTGTCCTTTTCTCCTTTTCTCCCTGTAGTGTGAAATAGAGCTAAAATGGACATTTTGACCTTTTGTGGAGTGCAAGGGCAGCGAACTTTCATTTTATGGGATTCTGGCTGCAAAGAAAATTCTCACAGTAGATTCATGATGTGAATCCAGAATCTGATAACGCGTAATTACTGGTAAATAAATTGACAGGTGACCATTGGTCTCTTGATGGAGGGAATTTTCATTCGCAGCTGGTTCAACTTTCGAGTTTTTAAAAGTTTTTCAGTGATTATTTTTTAAAATATTTTTTTATTTAAAAATAAATTAAAATAATATTTTTTTATTTTAAAAAAATTATTTTTAATATTAATATATTAAAATATTTTAAAAATATAAATAAATTAAATAAATTTGTTTTAAATTTTGTTTGTTGAACCTGTTTGAAATGTA
>Ga0325411_1006637_pt1 | contig 12680 bp, 4 predicted proteins | sample PopdelMetagenome_13_FD_206181 | JGI IMG/M metagenome (GOLD analysis project Ga0325411, IMG submission 206181) | Populus deltoides microbial communities from Bellville, Georgia, United States - Xylem-PdIQD-R4 | ecosystem: Host-associated > Plants > Phyllosphere > Stem > Wood/Secondary xylem... | reverse complement strand
AGGGCCTGTATATGACATGTGTCACACATTCAAGAGTACATATACCATGTCATCTCATAAACTAATTTCTTACAATGGAAGGATGCTAAAGGTAGATGTATTTTGAATAGCCAAATTCATAAAATGGTATTTTGATGAATAGTATAAATATAATTTTTATTTTTATATATATTCTAAGAAGAAAAAGATATTTGAAAAGCTAATTGTATTGGAACGGAAAAAATAAGTATTTTATTTTTTTTAAAGAGTTTGATGTTATTTTTTCTTTTTTATATGGTTATATTTAATTGATTTATATTTTTTATTGGTTTCTCTTTATTAGTTTTGACTTTTGTAAAAGATATGGAAGAATGGCATTTGATATTTTTATTTAATCGCATGTAAAACAAGCATCAAAGAGCTAAAAATAATATATTTTAACTTTTGGCTTTTCATTCTTTTACACCTCTTGGTTTGCTCAAACAAAACAAAATAAAAGTAAAGAGACTCAGGACTCAGTCAATATATATATATATATATATATATTTTGCAATACTTCAGTTAAAACATTCAAAGAGTACAGAGATTGAATAATGAGAAAAACTCAAACCCTATTGCTTAAAACTACTAATAGATCGTAACATTAAACCAAAAAAGCATTGTTATTTTTACAATTTAAATTCTAAAAACACATCATTATATATCTACAAAATGCAAAGATTGATCATGTTAAAGTTAGCATAATGAATGGTTATTACAGAGGAGAATGAGCACTATCAGAAAATTGACAAATATAAACAGAAATACTGATGAAATTTTTACCATCAATAAATCAAAGTAACATTTACCAACATAATAATTCCTTGTTATGTCTCTTGGTATATATCAACAGAAAATTTCTGTTAGTGTATATCAGGGAATTATAATTGGAAATGATGGAATGAAAAAAAAAATGACATGTTATTATTACCAAGGAATTGAACCCGTCGCTAATATTTATCGATGAATCCGTCAAAAGTTTTTTAAGTTATAACCTAGAAATCGACCCCCTATCTCCCTTCCTCATTTCTTCTTCTTCTTTTTCTTTTATTTTTTTATGCAAAAAACAGTAAACTCCCCTCCCTATTTTATTACAATTCAAGCTCTCATCATCACAAATTCGGCCACCTTGATATTCATTATGTCAGTATCCCTCTTCTAGATCAAAGTCTTTTGAGGATTACCCATATCATATAAGCATAACTATTCTTTTTTTTTTTTGTAAATCATTTTTAAAATGTTAATTTTCTTTGCATTTTGATGTAGTGTATGTAGTTTGTTTGTGTTTACTTATTTTATAGCCTTTTCCAATAGAAATTTGTTGTATAAATGTATAATTTGTACATGTTAGAGTTTGTTTGAGATTTTAAAAATTATGTATGTAATTTGATGAAATTAAGTTCGATTTTGTGACTTAGATGTTTTTTAATAAAATAAATAATGACTTATTTAATAGATACGTTTTATATTTTATCAATTTTATTGTTAAGTTGAAAATTTTAGTAAATATGGAGAAACTTAAATTTTTGTATAAAATCGATAATAATTTAAGGGTACTAATAAAATAGATTGAATAAATTTGAGTTAAACCAATGATAGTTAATTAGTTAGGTATCGATAATCTGTTTAGTTCACATAATTAATTAATACTTGTTATCATCAATATTCTGTATAGCTTTCATATAAGTAATGGATAATCGTTCTTGAATGTATTAAAGTTTCACTCAAAGAGTTACGTGGGATGAATTATTGTAATGATATTAAGGGTTTTATTAATTAGTCATTGCTTAATTCAAAAAATATTAATACAGGTGGTTATAAATGTCCATGTTAAAGGTGTAAAAAAAAGAGAGTTAGAGTTTAAATATACCATAACAGTTGAATGATACGCAGTTAATTTATTTATTTATTTTATAACAAATTCTTGTTATAATTTCTTTTTTTTTCCTTGAGATGCTTTAGGTGACATTTTTCTTTGAAAAAGTCTTATTACTAGACAACAAAGTAATGAGAATTGATTCTATGGTGATAGTGAACAGTAACAAAAGATATGAAGTCAATTTAAGTTGAATAACTTCAGAACTATCAAAGATGCAATGAATACAAAATGATGCTTCTCTGAATTTTTAGGGATCTCTTTTCTGGAAGGGGTTTTTTTTTTTTGGGGGGGGTTAATATTCCTTTAATCAAACAATACAATTATATTATAAGGCTACACAAAAAAAAATAATCACAAAAAAACCCTACGTAGGATATCATTTTATTTATATGATAAGTGATGATGCCATATATCACTTACAATATTAATTGGTACAAAATTTATGTTTTTCATGTAAGTTTTATTTGGCTATAAGAAGTTTATTTTCTTATAAATGTATTAATTTGGATATGAATAATATAGTCAAAGTTATTAAATTTGGTTAAACACATGACCCGACCCAAGGATTGGATCACGGGTTGACCAGGATTTAAAACAATGTTGTATAAAAATTAAAAAAAGTTAAAATAACTTTATTTTTATTTTTTCTTAAAAAAGTCAAACCGAGTTTTAATCGGGTCGACCATGAAGCATATTGACACGCCAAGTTGACCAAGTTTGATCGTTTTAACTCCTATTTGGTTTAATTTAAAACTCATTCCGGACTAGATTCTAGGTCGGGAATCACCAAGTTGATCTGTCAGCTCGACCATGTTTAATAACATACCCACTTTCTTGGCCTTTTTATATGCCAAAGTAGTTCCAATCACTAGCTTCTTTAGAGAAAAAAAAATTCATAGAAAAATATTGATTTTTCCTAACTAATAAGATTTGAACCATAGTTGTACATGTAAAATAAGTCTTTCATGGAATAAGAAATACTCCAATGCTTAAGTTAGCATTTGATTTTGTTCTATCAAGTGACAAGAAGATAAAAATTTAAGAGTAAAGAAGAGATGTGTGTTCTTTATGCAGTGAATAAATGGTAAGTATAGTATTTTTGGATGAATAATCTTTTGAATCTACCCTGTCTCAAAATAAAAAATATATATATAGCTTTGAAAATATCTAGAAAACATATTAAAAATATATGACGCATGATAGTAATTAATAGCACCATGTAAATATTACTATTCATCAAATAATATTTATGAATATTAAAACAATGCCAAGGAAAAAGAAAGAAGGGGAGGGGAGGGAGGAATCTACCTTGTAACTCAAATGAGTTGAAAAGGTATTACTCACTTGTAATGAATAGTTTCACCATCTTTTTTCTCTTTTATCGAAGAAAAATGAGGGAAAAAGAGAAGGGATGGAGCATAATTTGATCGTGTCCGAGGACTCGATATTTATTTTGAATGAACTTTGCATAATAAATACTATTCATTCATGAATAATAAACGAGATTATATCAAGCTAAGGGATGAGAGAGAAAGTAAAGAGAGAGAGGAGGAGGTGGAACTCGGTCTGAATAATCAATAAATAGTATGATCAAACCAGAGATCCACTCTGAATTAATTTTACATAGTAAATACTATTTATAAATAATAAATGAGACTATACTAACCTAAAAATAAAAAAAAAAGGAGAGGATGGAATCATGGCACAACCAGGTGTGTTGGACTTGGTTGGGTCAAGGGCCCAATCAAGCTGCTTCTTTTTTTTTTTTTTCTTTTTGGTTGTATTATCAGGTAGCTACACCTAAGAAATTAGTAGACTGGAGAATAAAAATAAGGGACCGTCTATTATTATAGATGTAGATTACAATATTTATAGCTCATGTGATTATTCAAGGATAGAGCAACGAAGTACAGGAATGTTCTTTCTTTTTCTTGATTTTTTAATATAGCTAGAAGCCTCGTCTCACCCCCTACATGTAGCTTGTTCTAACCAATCATTCTCGTCGTGAACAGATCGAAGCAAAGCATACAATTTCTCACTACTTCAAGCATGGCATCCCTCTTTCCTAGCTTCTTCGGCAGCCAAAGGACCAATGTGTTCGATCCGTTTTCTTTAGACATTTGGGATCCTTTCGAGGGCCCCATTGGCCCATGTTCCTGCCTCAACACAAGAAACATCAGCTTTTGTCAATGCAAGAATCGATTGGAAAGAGACTCCAGAAGCTCACATTTTCAAAGCTGACCCTTCCAGGGTTAAAGAACGAGGAGGTGAAAGAAGTTAGAATCCTGCAAATCGGTGGAGAGAGGAGCAAAGAACAGGAGGAAGGAAAGGAATGATAATTGGCATCGAATTGAGAGGAGCAGCGGCAAGTTTTCACGGAGGTTCAGGTTGCCTGAGAAAGTAAAGATGGATCAGGTGAAAGCCAGCATTGAGATTGGTGTGCTTACTGTGACCATTCCTACGGAGGAAAAGCAGCCGGAGGTCAAGGCCAACGAAATTTCCAGCTAAAGGCCACATTCGCTTCAAGAATTCAAGGAAAATAATTCCCGAGGAAGACTTATATAAGATTGGCATGGGTAGCATCCCCTAAGCTATGTCATCAATTTTAAAGCAAAAATTTAATCATAGAACATATGATAAAAAGAAATATGAACTTTTATAACATTATACTTTAGCAATATAGGGTTTGTCAAGACATCGTTCTGTTAATTCTCTCAAGGAACATATGCATGGAGGTTCTACTCTAGTGTTACATCAGTCTGTGCATTGGTTGAAGGATATCACCTCAATATGTAAGCAAACTGATCTCCCCTTAGCAGCCAAGAACTTTAATTAGTGAAACTCCAATCCGTATCTCCTCCAGTCTCACAACTAGTATATGCATGAATACTAGAGTTCAAAACCTCCGGATCTCAGTTAAGAACAATTGGAGGAAGTGGGCACCCCTCCACATTGAAAAACACACATCGATGCACTATCAGCCGTTTACTGATAAAAACTGCTTCACATTTTGAAGATAGCCATTATCATATGGATTTTTGAACATGACCCTAGTAAAGCTTTCCCCTGGATCAGGAAGATAAAACTCAAATTACACACGAGGCTATAGATATTAATCACCAGTAACAATATTGAGAAATATATATACCTGGTTGGGATTGAATGACAAATTGAAACTCTGGGTATTTCTTCCAGTTTATCTGAAGAAGGATGCATTAATCATAAATATCTATATTGCAAAATGAACAGTGTACTTTAGAAAGCATTTCCATACATCAGTCAGAAAATTGCAAAGCTTCAACAGAACATGTTGAACTAACAATTTACTCTCAGGTTATTTTTTCTATTTCAAACTATATGTTAGTCAGAGCGGTGGGCAACTCAATTAGAACTTGTTTATGTAGAAACCTACAGAGTATAGAGCTGAATACTCAATCCCTATTCTTTCCTTCACACACAGATACACAACTCTGACACAATTTGCTGTCCTATTGTTGCACTTTTAAATCAGAACTTTCTCTTTTATAGCATCACAGATGAACTTACCCATTCGTCAGTCCTGATGTTGAAGCATATACAATACAGATGCCATGTGAAGAACACCCCCTACATATACAAAACAAAAAATATTATTTATAAATGTGAAGCGGCTCTTTTCATTATCTGTTACTACAGCTTTAGGAAAATAACAGAATGAAAAATTAGATGAAACGTGTAGGAAACCTGCCATATCACTTGGAGAAGAGAGAATAACAATGTGCTAACAACCAAGCTGCCAGCTAGATCAGTCTACCAAGGATCACATACATAAATGCATAAACAGCAGAGGCACTAGTGGCTTCCTTAAAAGAACTTTAGAATCATAGGACAATAAACAGTAAAAGTAACATCAGTAAAAGTAACATCTGCTGTACGATGACTTACCTCAAACAAAGTTCCGCCTAGAATCTGGGATCCTCTGGAAACTGAATAAGGGATACGGAAATAAGCAGATTAGATGAGTTTACACCCTAAACCCAGCATGCTCATCTATCTGAATTATTGACCCATGATCTATCCTTAGGGACGGTCGAAAAACTGTAATCATCATAATTTGAGACATAAAATGTAAAGAAAATACAAGTACAATTCCATACAAGATCAAGGAGGCACGAGCTTACACTGGGACGAGCAAAAGATGTAAGAAGCTTCGGTGGTAAGGAATCCAGCTAGAAGAATCATGAAGAGGACATAATTATTCTGTCCTGCAGTGTAGTGACATTACGGATTAAAAAGTTCCAAAGTGTATAAACTAACAGATCTTTGACAAGAGAGACACAGTATTCTTATCAATTTAACAAAATGATGGGTAAGTTACGTTGGAAATTGCGTGGATCAGATAAGAATTACCTATACAGTTACCAAAAGCAGGACAATGGTGATCAAATCCTTTTATATATGCTTTGCAGCTCTTACAATACCTCACCCTCTTGAGTAGAGCAGAACCCTGTGATAGAGAAGGCACCATCCCATTACAAAGCAACAGTAAAGCATGAATTGAGCTGGAAACAAGCATGAATTGAGCTGGAAACATGAAGTAGTTTGAAAGTGGTGACTGAATATCAAAGTTTGAAATAAGTAAAGAGCTAGGGAGAAAAGAAGAACAGAAGAAGGGGAGAAGGGGAGAAAAGAAGAACAAAAGAAGAGAAGAAGGACCAAATAAGAGCCAGGGGTCAGAAAAGCCAATGAACAATAAGAGTCCAAAGAATATACTGGCATGTAAATGTGAAGGAATATACTTTAAAAGCTCAAACAAAGAAAAGCCCACCAGCTTAATCTAGTTCATTATTGCGTGATTGGATGTTAATGGAGAAACTGAGCGCTCCAGATTATTTAAAGCAACACTAGTATGGAGCCAAAAGAAACATTAAATTGTTGATGATCAAGATACATTATATTGAAAGCATTTTGTCCAGCTTTCTGCTACTTGGACCTATCAAACCATTACATTTCCTTGAAAGCATGTTTCTGTCTGCATTGAGAGGCAAATATAAATAAATAAATAAACACAAAGCTATCACATCTCTTTTGAGTTATTGAAACTAAAAAATAAAACGGGAAAGGAGTAGCTAAGACAGACATGGTAACAGAAATCTTGATGAATTCAAGATTATAAAATAAAATGAAATTGCAAGTAGCCCATACAATATACCCCTTGGTTAAGTCTCTAGCTCCTCCTAAGTTAAAAAAAAAATGATCTCCTCTCAGGTGAAGTTCCTTTCATTTGTAGTTCAGTTAAAATTTATAACCTCGTTATGAGCTTCAACTCCGAAAGCTTTAGTTTCAATGAGCTTGTTCGCATCTGAAGATCCATGAGTTACCAAACCAGGATCACTTGATAGGATACTGCGATTAAGAACACACGGCTTGATGATCAGATGACCAGAAAAAACTTCAGATAGAAAATTTCTTCCCCTGTCCCAGATAAATATAAGAGGTGAAACTATGCGGGGGATAGAGAGAGAGAAAACAACCTACATACACCAAGAATGAGCAGGGTAACCTCTATGTTGAACACAATACTGATGAAATACGGAATGGCTGCGAAACAAGGAAAACAAGGAAGTCATAAACTTGCAAGAATCAGCTAACAATTTTAAGAGTTAGTTTCACTAAATATAAAATTGGATTTATTCCCCCACAATCACCACTATTAGTTCATATACATCAATTATCCCATTTGTAGCACTTCATATGGCAGGCTTAGTCATAAGCATGAACCTGAAACCCGCATCCCTGCCTTCTCTCTAAATTCTTTGCATTTTTTTCCCTAAACACACCAGATAGTCAGGTGGTTAAACTTTGGAATACAAATCTTTATAGTGTCAAGATTGTTTAGAACATTTATGTAGGCATATAAAGCCTCCTTCGATGAAGTGAAGTTAAAAAAAGAAAGTCTGAAGCTTTTGGCTTAAATTGGGATTTTCGGTGCAATCCTAACTCCAGCCATGGTGCCAATGGAACATTCAGCTATCCTTCACTGTGAAACCTAACGGGTTTCCTTTTTTTCCCCAACACTTGAATACAATCCTGTTAGAATTTATATTACATTTTCTATCCTAAAAACTCTCGAAAAGTTTCCTTTAAAAACCCTAAACTTGCTACTGACATTACCAAAGTTGCTGCTGTGAACCGCCCCTGAACTTGATGGTTCTGATATTACACCTATTCCAACTTTAGCTCATATAAACCCCAGTCCCTTACACATTCCAACACCATTTAGCTTCTTTTTTTTAAATCCATCCTTCAGCTGTCTGCATTAATTTTTGACATAAAATCAATTTCTCCAAGTTGTCCTCAACCCGAAAACTAAGTAATGAAACTCGATAAATTTAATAACAATTGTGCCTGTGCAGATATGAATTCTTTCACTATAAAGATAGAAGGGATATAGCCCACAAAGAAGACAAAAATTTTGCTTCAACAATTCAAAACCCAAAACCCCAGAAGATTATGAACTAGTAATGAAACAAAGAAAAGGTAAAAATGCAATCACCTTGTCTAACAATGAAGATATAGACAGCCCAAATAAAGATTAGATTAAAGAAAACGAGTGCTGGAGCGGATGCATAAACTCCAACAATCCGCCTGCACCATCTCCCTAATCCCAAAACGAACACTAGCACCACAACTGTCAAAAACCAAACAAGGTTTCAAGTCTTCAAGTAAAATAAAATAAAAAATTCATGCAATACCAAATATGTGAAGAGAGAGACCTGAGAGTGTCAGTTGGACGAGTAGAGAGGAAGCAGGGAAGAAGTTGGGGACTAAAGTCAGAGCAAATTGAGTTAACAAAACCAATACGCACGAAACTGTACATCGCCCAATTTGTTTGAAGCAACTTACTAACACCTTCTTCTTTCTTTGATCCTGAATTTGTTGCATTTCTGCTTTGCTTGATTTATTTTACCTTCTCTTTTTCCCCCCTAACTCTTTGATTCTTTTTGCTGCTGGTTTCATTGAAGCTGCTTGCCTGTGGCTGCCCATATGATCAGGGGCCATGGAGTATAAACCATGTTTATTTTAAAAAAAATATATTTATTTTTTATTAAATTACTTTGATGTATAAATATAAAAAATAAATTTATTTAAAAAAACTATTTTAAAAAATAACTTTCACGACATTTGAAAAACTCACTTTGTCTAATGAATTTGATTCAAGGTAGTTGTATTTATTCTAGTTTTATTAAAAGCGGTACCCGCAGATACAATTCAAAATTAATTTGCTTGTAATAAAAAATATTTTGATATTGTAAATTTATTTAGAAATTTTGTGTTTTTTTAAATTCATAAAGATAAACATATTGTTCACTCAAAATGCTATTTGCATTGCAAATAGGATTTCAAGTAAATTTTTTAACAAGAAAAAAAAATCATTGAATAAATGAAAAATAAATATTATTTATTCTTTATAAATAAACTAATAAATATATGAAAGGATAAGTCCAAAAAAAGTTATTAACACTTATTAAATATTAAATTAAAAGGTTGATTTTTATAATAGAAATAAAAAATAGTTGTGTATTCAAATGTTTTACATCAACTATTGTTTTATTTTAAACATTTTTATTTAATTTATTTTAGCGGCTAAATGTTATTATTAATAACAAATAATTTTTATTTTTATAGAACAATCATATAAATACAATTAATTCTTATAAAATATAAGAGGAAAGAAATTAATACAAATCAAACTAACTCTTTAAAATACCATACAACTTAAAAAAAAAATAAGAAAATTAATATTTAAATAGAAACCGTTAATGGAAAGGGGTAAAAATATATTAAAAATATAAAAAATAAAAGAGGTTAAGCATTGATGAGTCAAGATGCCTAACCTTGATAAAAATACCTAGGCCTGCGCTTGGTTTTATTTTCATTAAATGTGAATAACATGTCCTCCTTTCCTGTATTTTTTTAAAGTATGTTACTCGTTACTGCAAGTAACATCTTGCCTTTTTTTCAGTCACATTTAATGATTGGAATATCAAGATTCTAAAACCCAATTCTAGTTTGTTTTTACCAAGAAAAAACTACTTAACATCTCCAAAACATCTAAAAATCACTCTAAAAAACTAAAATAAACCAAACGAAACCGTTCAACTTTTCTCATCATTGATACAAAGGTTTTTTTTATTTGGTGGTTAACCAATAACTTTCTCTCTCATTCATATTTTCTCAACAAGTTTCTCTCTCCTCTCTCAAACCACCAAACAAATAAACAAAATAATTTTTTGGATCGGAATAAAAATTGTAAAAACTTAAAGATTATTGGTTTACATTGCATCCCTCTATCTTTTAATTTTATCTTTCCTTTACATTTTAAAAATTTATCTCATAGAATTAAACCACAAAGAGATTAAATAAAAAATTAAGATGAAATTAAAAAAAACAAAAAAAACAAGTTATTCTACTTGCATTGATAATTATAAAAAAATAATTATTTGAAATTCAAAAAAACATTTTCATCCACTATTATTAAACTTAACCCCAACTTGGTGAGTTGACTTAACACCCGGTAGACTCATTCATATCATGAACCAAGTCTCAAAAAAGTTTAATTTTTAGTTAATTTGACGAATTAATCTATAATCAGGATAAAAATTATTGATTTTTTTTAAAACAATAATTTTTTCAAAAAATAATATTATTGATAAGATTAATACACCCATATATTCTAGACCTTGCACCAAATTGAACCTAAATTAGTTTTAATAACTATGAATTAATTGGGGCAAGAAAAGCACATCGCATACCCTTCTATTTGCAGCATGACTCCATCAATCAAAGCTCCCATGACATCATAATCTAATGCCTCAATTTATTTTTCTTTAAGAACTAGGAGGGTATATATGAAATTGATGGCAAAGGATTTGAGATCTGTATAACAGGTCTCGAGTTCGATTCAGGACGTGCACCTCTTGTAAGAGCCTGGGACAGCCGGGGTTTTACTCCCTCACCTGGACCCACAAAGTACGCTTTCCGAGGAGTGAGGTTTCCTCAAATCCAAAAATACAAAAAGTATATATGAAATTGAGAAATATAGAAAAAGTGATGTACAGATATTTTATCAGACTAAATTTATTTATATAAACTTATGTTTGAACATATTTATGAATGGTAAAATGTCAGTCTTGTTAATTGAAATAATTGATCTTTCATAAAACAATGACTGTAACATGTGTTTGTATACAGAGAAATCATATCAAAATTTTGTTTATGTAACACTGCTCAAAATATAGACAGATAGAACGAAATATCATGAAAATAATCGATGTTACAGAGACTTTGCAAAGACTCCGAGGGATCTTAGGTCTTCTAGGCTCTAGTTTTCATGTAATAATTTATTTTTAGTGAAAAATAATTTGTTTTTTTTTTACCCGCGTTACATCACAAGTTTAATTATTTTCTTTCAACCTAAAAAAATATAAAGATATTAAAACATTAAAAATTTGATTTATACTAACCGAAAAGCTTTTTAAATACTTAAATGGTGACATATTACACAATATGTTTTTTTAAAAGATATTAGAATAACGACATATTGGATTGACTTGAATAATTATGGTTACCATGCGAAACTCGCAACGTGGGTTTGGATAGTGACCGTGGAATCCATAGAAAAAGAAAATAAAAAGCCCAATTATAAAGAACCAAGTATTGAAGGTCAAAAGTTATAAAAAAAAAAGTTAATTTGAAAGAACAAAAAAAAAAATGACTTCAATAAGCCTATTTTAATGGTTACTTGGTTGGTGCAATGCCTTGGGTTGGACAAACTTTTCATCCTAAAAAAATAGTTAAGGCGACACTAGGATTTTTACATAAACAAAAGAAATTTGAGATTCACGTCATTGAATTTAATAAGTTTGATTAATCTAATAATATATACAAAAATAAAACAACCTTAATTTAATAACATGAAAAACCAAGTAAACCCAAACAAATCCTCTAAACCAAAGTTAATCTTGCAACCCGTAAAGTCCTAGACTTGAGCTCAAGCAAGAGCCCAATTCCAAACTAATTTAATTTTGAAGAATAAAATTGAAAAAATAGCAATAAAAGAAATAAGGATCAAACATGAAAAAATAAGGATGAAATCGCAAGAAATAAATAGGATTTATAAGTCATCTTAAGAAAAAAATAAAATAAAAGGAATGGGATCGAATTTGAGAGGTGAGAAACTAAACGAGGATAAAATTGAAAAAATCTTTTAATTTAAAGTCATCTTAATTTTGAACGGTTGCAATTAAAAGAATATGGAATGAATCTAAAACGAAAAAAAATTTAAGGGCTGGTATGATTTTTTTCATGAGAAGTGTGCAAACTAAGATAGAGGAGAGAAAAATAAAAGGGAAAAAAATTGAATCAACGCTAAATCAAATATAATCACCATACACATATTATCTATGAAGAAAGATAACACCGAAACATATCAAATGACACGGCAAAATAATTTTTTCTACTTCAAGAGTTAGCCACACATGTCACTTGAATGCGACAATAGCATACGTTAGTAGCTTGTTATTTTTTTTAGTTCTATATATCAAAAGATAACACCACCCTTGAGATCAAATAGTTATTGCTAAAAAACAATTATGAAATGATGAATTTATCCTCGCAAAGTATCTTTGAGAATTTTGATTACAAGCACATTACAAGCACAATAGAGTCAATACACTGTGCTTTTAAAAAAATTAAAAAACCAAGAATGCTCTTGGCTATAGCTAAGTGATATTTTGCTTTT
>Ga0325411_1006634_pt1 | contig 12682 bp, 8 predicted proteins | sample PopdelMetagenome_13_FD_206181 | JGI IMG/M metagenome (GOLD analysis project Ga0325411, IMG submission 206181) | Populus deltoides microbial communities from Bellville, Georgia, United States - Xylem-PdIQD-R4 | ecosystem: Host-associated > Plants > Phyllosphere > Stem > Wood/Secondary xylem... | reverse complement strand
CAGTTAAAGCACTGCAGATTTCAGATGCTTGTGGAGATGATACCATAATCTTGGTATTTCTCTGCATGTTAACACAGAAGCTAAAATTGTTAATGTGTTTAGCAACACAGGACTTTTAAGTAATTCCCTACATCTTAAACTTCTTCAGTAGGGATGTGTCTACTTAGCCAATAAAATAAATCTCAGAGTGTTAAATAGTTTGAACGTGATTGTGGCATTTACTTCAAGCAATGTTATAGTATATATTTGTGTGGCGGTTCATCGGTATATATATAAGATTAATTCAAGGACTCTATTTTAATATGCCGAGGAATAGGTTCTATAATGAAGCCTACCTAGGATCGATGCAACCACCTTAATTTTAATCTATGCTTTTGGTTAGTGTTCTAGGATAGACATAATTTCAAATGTATTTGGTTGAGAATACAAATATAAAATATGTTTTCCAAGAAGTATACGGAGATATATTTTATTGGGTTTTCTTCGGTTGTGTGCTGTTACACATAATGACTTGATTTCCGGGGGCCTTAAGATTGCTTTTAGCTAGTGTTTTAGAATATAACTAATAGGTCACCCACGTTTCATATCATTGTAGGCTAATTAAAAATATATAAGATTTAAAAATATTGAATCTGGCTGCAACAGTAGACTCAGAAGTATTGAATTTGATGCAACATCATATCCAATTATGATATTTATAATAAATTATAATACTTAACTTGTTTGCTTGAATTTTTATATTTTTAATCTTGCAAAAAGACTTATAGTTTTTCTTCAATAATAATTATTATATTTTTTAAATTTATTAAGGATAATAATAATAATAATAATAATAATTATTATTATTATTAATTTTACCCTTCAAATTAAATATATGGTTGTTTTTCAATATTGATAATAAGTTTTTTCAAATTTATTAATTATCTTATTAATTATAATAAAAATAATAATATTTATAACACAAGTAATAATATTTTTAATTATAAGAAAAATAACAATATTTATAACACAAATAATAATATTTAGAAATCTAAGACCTATTGGCTCTAGATCCTGACGCAGGATTTAAGAGAATTGAGTCCTAACATAGGACCCATAACACTTGGGTCCAGACACTGGACTTAATTCTTTTGAGTCCTGACGCTGGACCATCAAACTTGAATCCTGACACTAGACCAGTTAGCCTTGGGTCTTGAGGTCGGGTCCAAGAAAATTGGATGTAAACATCGAACCCCCGTTATACTTGGGCTATGAAGCTGGACCCATTACACTTGGGTCCTAACACAGATCCTAAGAGAATTGGGTCATGAAGCAGGACCCTTACACCATCTCCCTTAGGTTGTGATGTTGGACCAGATACCCTTGGGTCCAGATGCCGAACCTAAGAGCATTGGGTCCTGACACGGAATCCATTAGCCTTGAGTCCTGACACAAGACCTAAGCGAATTGAGTCCAGACGCTGGATCCATTACACTTGGGTCCTGAAACAGGATAAATTACCCTTGGATCTTGACAAATAGACCCATTACCTTTGGGTCCGGACATGAGACCAATCACCTTTGGGTTCAGACACGAGACCAATCACCTTTGACCAATCACCTTTGGGTCCGGACACGAGACCAATCACCTTTGACCAATCACCTTTGGGTCCGGACACGAGACCAATCACCTTTGGGTCCGGATGCGGGACCAATTACCTTTGGGTCCGGACACGAGACCAATCACCTTTGGGTCCGGATGCGGGACCAATTACCCTTGGATCCTGATGTTGGATCCATTCGCCTTGGTACCAAACCCAAGACCGTAGAGAATCGAGTCCTAACACCAGACCTAAGATAATTTGGTCCTGACATGGGCCCCATTAGTCTTGGGTCTTGACGCCGGACCCAAGAGAATTGGGTGCATATGCCAGACTTATTATACTTGAGCCCTAAAAAAAGACCCATTACACTTGTTTCCTGACGCAAGTCCCAAGAGATTTAGGTCTTGAAGTAGGACCCATTACACTTGGATCTTGACGCCGGACCCTTTACACTTTGGGTATGGACACAGATACATTACCAATGGTTTTGGACGCCGAACATAACAACCTTGGGTCTGAACATGGATCTTAGAGCCTTGGGTCAGACATGTTTGCGAGACCTAAGTGATTTGGTTCTGCGTCTCTGTCACATCCAAGCAACTTGAGTTAGGCGACCCTTTCCAAACCCAAGTTTTTTAGGTCTGGAAAGGGATGCCTAATCCAAGTTAATAATAACAATAATAATTGATTTTACTATTAAAATCAAATCTATGTTTTTTTCAATAGTAATAATATTTATTTTAATTTTAATAATATTAATGAATTGAATAATATTTATAATATTAATAATAATATTTAACTTGTCTGCCAAAGTTCTTATATTTTTTAATTTTTTTTAAAAAAAATTTATAGTTTTTCTTCGATGGTAATAATATATATATATTTTTTAAATTCACTAATGATAATAACAATAACAATAAAATTAATAATAATAATTCTTAATTATACCCTTCAAATAAAATCTATTATTGTTGTTCAATAATAATAATAATAATAATAATAATTTTTACAAATTCATTAATTATTATATTAATAATATTAATTAAAATCAAAATAATAATATTTATAATAAAAATAAAAGTATTTTTAATCTTAATAATATGAATTATAATAAAAATAATAATATTTATAACACAAATAATAATATTTTAATAATAATATTTTAATATTAATAATTTTAATAATAATAATAATAATATTTATCACAATAATAATAATATTAAACTTGTTCGACCCAAGTTTTTATAGTAATAATTTTTTTAAAAAAAATTATTAACAATAACAATAACAACAACAACAACAACAACAATAATAATAATAATTGTTATTATATTTTTTTTTCATTATTCTTCTATGTAGGGTCTGTATACCCAGCCAGACAAGTTAGAAGAGACCCAGGGGTGCGAGTCTGCACCTAGGGCGTAGTTCTGCAGATCTAGGCACACGGTTTTGCAGATCCAGGGGAGCGGTCTACTAACCGTAGGCACAAGGGTCTTCAAACCCCGGGCGTGAGGCATTGCACCCAGTGCGCGAGTCTGTAGACCCAAGGGAGCGGGTCTGCACCTAACATGCAGGTCAGTAGACCTTAAGCACGCGAGTTTGCATATCCAGCGCTTAAGTCTAGCCCTAGCATTCAGGGCATAATAACCCCAACGCCCGGTGTTTACAACCTAGAGCCTGTAGCTCCATCAAAATCTAAACTAACTATTTTCTTCCCAATCAAAAAGATAACCTTATCTCTTGGCAGTCTCTGCAACTCTCTATAATAAAAACAACCTTGCCATTATACTATTTCAATTCACAATACAACTCTACGTGCCAAATAGCCTATTATAAATTTTATTTTTTATTCCATTAACACAGATCTAGAGAGCTGCTATTAGCATATTGTCATGGCCATGGCCTCTTTATGTTTATAAAAAATGGCATGCGGTTGATTTTCTTGGGTACTAGAAAGCGTTAATATAATGCTGTGTATTACACACACACGTATCAAACTATTATATCAAAATTTCAAATCTACTGTGGAAAAAAAACATCTATTTTTTCAGACAAGTGAATGAATGATAAAAAAAAATAGAATATCAAAATAAGAAAGACAAGTGAATGAATGATATTTTCAGACTTTGGGGTAAAATATCTATTTTTTCCTTGAAAAAAACCATTATATTGGGGTAATTTAATGATTTCATAATAGGACATTTGGCATTTCAAAATTTAAAGGGGAAATTACGTCCTTTTGTTTTATGGACTGTCAACATCCATTTTGTATTTGCATTTAGATATTTTTGTAATTATTAAGTTAGTTTAGAAGCAATTGTGTAATTTAATATATATATATATATATATATATATATAAAATAAAAAAACTGTTGACGGGTGCTGCATGCATTAGCACGTGAAGGGCGTCTCATTGTCGAATGCCATTTTTAAGGTGGTGTTTGAATTCTCTTCACATTATTTTTTAGTTTTTTTTTAATATTTTAAAATTTTTATTTATTTATTTATTTTAAATTAATATTTTTTAGTATTTTAAAATTATTTTGACACATTAATATCAAAAATAATTTTTTAAAAATATAAAAAAATGTTATTTTAATATATTTTTAAATAAAAAATATTTTAAAAAAAACTATATCTTGTTTCCAAATGCATGAGTTAAGCGTGATGGTTTATTTTTGCTTCTCCCCTCTCTGCTTCCTCAAAATCGGTGCCTAGCATTTATGAATATATACCTTTTCTTTTAATTTATAAATTTTTGTAGGTTTTTTATTTGTTTTCAATACCCCCCATTTTTTCATGCATCTGATCTCAATTTAAGGCTTTCAGCGTCTATCATCACCACCGCCACTGCCCTACCTTTTCCGTCTTCAAAACGGCTACACAACTCCCATTCATTTTCAACTGGCATCCTGACATTCTCCCTGATATGACCTTCTTTTTGCATTTATTAAGGCTGCTCACAGTACCCCTTTTTTTTTTTCCATACTTATAATGCTATTTGTTGCCTAGAGGTGTCCAACTTGAAGAGAGATTTGTGAAGATGTCTCAGCAAGAAAACAGTAGCAGGGATAAGAGATGGTCTCTCCAAGGAATGACAGCTCTTGTCACTGGTGGAACCAAAGGACTCGGGTAATTCCAGATTTTCAGTTCCTTTTTCGTCTGCACCTTGCTTGATGTTTTACTTTAGCTCCGTAGTCTTAATTTATTTTGGTTAATTTCTTGGAAGATGATGCGCAAAAGCAAGATTCCATTAAGGTCTCAAATCTCTTTAGTAAAACATTAGAAGATAAGTATATTTTCTTCCTTTAATTTACAAAATTCAGCAGAGAATATAAATTGAAGGTAACCACTATATCCACATAAAAGTTTTTTTAATCTAAGGAAAAGATTAATGAATTCTATCTACTTTTTTCATCAAAAAATTCATCCCCTGCTTGAGCACCCCTCTTGTGGATCTAAGAAAATGCTCCATGGATTTAGTGTTTTCAATGTATTGACATTATGTTATCGCTTATAACACTGATTCCTGGGTCCATTACACGTAGTCCTTTAATCTTTTCGCAGTAATAACTAGCTTATTCTTGAAATTGAAGGTGTTAAAACAGTAGACTTGTTAATTTGCTGATGATCAATTATGATCAGGTATGCTATTGTGGGTGAGTGAAAACATCCGTGAATGGAAGGCGAAGGGTTTTAAAGTTACTGGTTCAGTTTGTGATTTGTCCTCTAATGCTGAAAGAGAGAAGCTGATGGAGGAGGTTTCTTCTTTTTTTGATGGAAAACTTGACATCCTTGTAAGTAAAATTTCTCTTCGTTTCTCATTTGCCCAACTCGTTCACAGCACTTGGAACTTACATAATGTCAGTAATTTACATGGAAACTTACATCTTGAAGATTACACAATCACTAACTCCTAATGTTTAGTCAAAGTTAAATGCTTGGGAGAATATTCAGGGGATAATTGATTCTAATCAAATCTCAGCTTGCCTAAATTCTGGCACTTGCAGTTCACGTCCCTACTTAAAAATATTCTGTAAACAAAACAAACAAAAATACGTTTTGTTCTTTAGTCTTTCTTCAAACTCTGCATGGTACCGGAGGCATCACATTGGCCAACGTTAAATGACTTCCTCTAGCTCTACTGCACTTCCCACTTTCTTTACACCACCCACTGTCAACATCCAGACAACTACACCACATGGAAAGCACAGATTATACCTTATTTTATTGGCCTTGATTTATTCGGTTACCTTGATGGAACCATTCCCAAACCACACATAACTCTCTCTTCTATTGACGCCACCAATGCCACTTCCTCTTCTCCAATTCCTGCATACACTCATTGGATTTGTCAGGATGCCTTGATACCAAGTGCCATAATGTCCACATTAACTGAGCCTATTGTAGCTCAAATCAAACCTCATATGATGTGTCTAGCAAGCACTGGAAAAGATCTTTGCCTCACAATGCAAAGCTCGTGTTTTTCATCTTCGTTCTCAACTCTCCACTCTTCGTAAAGGTTCTCAATCAACCACTAATTATTTCTTCAACATCAGAAAGATTTCTGATGAACTAGCTGTCTCTGGCCAACCTTTATCATAGGACGATACAATCACTTGTATTCTTGCTGGACTTGGGCATGATTATGACTCATTAGCCACCACTATTACAGCTCGACAGGATTCAGTTACGTTGGAGGAATTGTACTCATTACTGCTGATTATTGATTCCATAATTACTGCCAACAATACAACATCCTTTTTTGGCAATGGTTCTGAAAATCTTTCTACTCGTCAACACAATTCCTTTCAACCTCGCAGCTGTGGAAACAGTCGTGGACGAGGGCGTGGCTACTATGGCACTCACCACTCCAATTATAACACCAGTGGTCGAGGCCAATTCAACAAAGAACCCATCTACTATTGCAACTGTCGCACGCAGCAGCACTGAGGCCGAATACAAAGCTCTTGCCGATGCTGCTGCTGAATTATGACTGCGCAAGCTTTCGGAAGAACTCGGTTTAACCCCTACTCATCAACCTATCATTTGGTGTGATAAAATTGGAGCAACATATCTCTCTGCCAATTCCATTTTCCATACTAGAACACAAACATATTGAAATTGACTCAGTTTGTTCGTGATGTTGTGCATAACGAACAAGTCCAGGTCAAATTTCTCTCCACCAAAAGATCAGATTGCTGACCTGCTAACAAAACCTCTGGCCACACAAAGGTTCCACCATGCCCGGTTCAATCTCAACGCCAGGGAACTTCCCTTGAGATTGCGGGGCGTGTCAGTAATGTACATGGAAACTTACATCTTGAAGATTATCAGAAGGACAAAAATATTGCAGAAGATTACACAATCACTAACCCCTAATGTTTAGTCAAAGTTAAATGCTTGGGAGAATATTAAGGGGATAATTGATTCCAATCAAATCTCAGCTTGCCTAAATCTTTGCACTTGCTGTGCACGTCTCTACTTACAAATATTCTGTAAACAAAACAAACTATGCAATGAAAAATACTTTCTGTTCTTTAGTCTTTTTTCAAACTCTACACAGAAGGGCTTAATAATATTATGAGGGAAACTCTATTGTCCCTTTGGTGTAGAATAGCTGGCATCATAGAATTGTAAGTCCGGCCAAGGATTTGAAATGACCAAGGAAACCTAATTAACCGTAACATAAATGCATGTAACTTGGTATTGAAAATAAATAAGAACTTGTCTGATTGCCTAAACTTTGTTAATCTCTAGATAAACAATGCTGGGGGGAACATACATAAAGGAACCTTAGACTACACAACTGAGGATTTCGTATCCATCATGAATATAAACCTTGGATCTGCTTTCCATCTGTCCCAACTTGCACATCCACTTTTGAAAGCTTCAGGAGCTGGAAGGATCGTCTTTATGTCATCCGTTACCAGTGTGGTTTCTATAAACCCTCAATATCCTATATATTCAGCTACTAAAGGTACTTGGCATGATTTTCTATCTCTTATCTCGTTTTCCTTTTTGGTGTTTGTATCACAGAAGCTTGTTATGTTGTGATTTCTATATAATTGCAGGTGCAATGAACCAACTTACAAGGAATTTGGCATGCGAATGGGCTAAAGACAACATAAGGGTTAACGCAGTGGCACCATGGGCCGTCCGAACTCCTCTCACTGAACATGTACGAACTCTCCAATACTTTAACTAATGTTTCTCTCCTTTATGCTTTCTTTTCCTTTCAGTTCTCGTTGCACATGTGCAACAACATAGGTGAATCGTTTTTATCACAGGAAATTGTGTCGAGGATGAACATTTTGAAAATATCTAATAATGCTTTTCCTGTACGATTCAGTTTCTCGACGACGAAAAAATTCGGAAGGACGTTGTCAATCGAACCCCTATGAAACGATTTGGAGAACCAGGGGATGTGACTTCTGTTGTCGCATTTCTATGCTTCCCTGCACCAGGCTTCTTAACCGGACAAGTTATTTGCGTTGATGGAGGGATGTCAGTGATTAATGGCTTCTCCATGGACTGAAAACTAATTAGCTTCAAGGTCTGTTGGTTCATCTACTAGCTAGCAGGAAATGTACGAGAGAATCATATTGCTGGTTGTTGAATTATTATAGCCAAATAATAGTCAAAGACTATCAATAGCCAAAAAGTTTGTTCATCAACTACCTTTCTTTTCTTTATTTTTTTCTTGTGTTTTTTCTTATACATAATTCTTAATGTTTAGGTGGATTTTATACTCTTACATTTCCTACTTAAACTAAGACGTTTATGCTTATCTATCTAAGATATATTAATCTTTAATATTGCAAAGTTAAAAAATATTAGAATTCTTATAAACTCTAAATCCTAACTCGTGAGTAATATTGAATTCTAACATTCCTTTTCAATATCAACTGTTATTGTTCTTTAACCTTCTGCTCTTTACGATATTTTGCCTCAAATGTGTTAATGTTGTTTTTATTCTTTCATTACCAAACATGAATTTTTTTGACATTGAAAAAAGTAATTTTACCTTTGTACTAACACCAACTGCATTTTTTCAAGCCATATTTGTATTTTCAAATCTTCAATCAGTCTTGTAGATTTTCCATCTAAGAGTAACCGTTGAGTGTGCACATTTTTAATTTCGTGTAGCTTAATTCAAAATTGCTCCATTACTTTGTCTTGAGTTTCACTAAAAACCTGACTGATTAAGACTCTAAATCTTGGATTGACTAGGTTAGCTAGATTGAATTTAATGATTATATTTCTAATAACATATTAATCGAGTTTGTTTTCTACTAGAAATCTAACTCGAGTCGGGCTTTAAGTTTTGAATTTTTCAAGTTGATTTGCTGAGGTTGATTGATTGAATTTAATAACTATGTTCCTAAATCCTTATCAATTGAGTTTGCTTTTGTGAGGTTTATGGAATATTAACCCAGTTTGTTTTCTACTAGAAATCTAACTCAAGTTAGGTTCCAAGTTTTGAATTTGTCAAATAAATTTGCTGAAAGGTAGATTGAATTTAATGACCATGTTCCTAAACTTTTATAAATTCAGTTTGTGTTTGTGAGGTTTACAAGTATCATAGCCTAATTTTTTATTTTTTATTTCTTATTCTTGTATATATTTTGAAAAATTAATATACATATATATATATATATATATATTTATATTTTCGGAGGGTTCTTTATCAACACTTCAGGCTTTGTACAAGTATTTATTTAGAAAAAGATTTACATCCCTTGATGGAATTCATTAAAGAAAAAGTCAATCCAGTCATGAAGTGAAGATAATGAAAGAGACTATACATACAAGAATTTGTATGAATAAATATTCTTCCCAGGATATTCCATTGATTTTGGTATCCTCATCAAATGCTATTAATCGTGGCACCTTCATGGAGCTTGTCTCTGTCAAGTCAAGAACTAATGTACCGTATCTTTCAGTTTCTAACTAGGAACATATATTTTATGAATATCATTTAACAGGCTGTGAAGATTGATGGACGTGAAGTTGGCGATGGACAAGTGGGACCTGTGACTCGAAGGTTTCAAAATGCTTACAAAAAGCTTACAGAAGAGTCAGGAGTGCCCATACCATCCTATCAGGAGAATTAAATAATATATATAGCTTCTACAAGGTATGGCCACTTTTCCTCTTTCGGTAAGCAATAGTGCAATACTAATAGAAAAAAAAAAAAACGTTGAACAGAAATATGAGCCACAATTACTTTCACTATACAAACAGAATGTTTCATGTCATTTGTTTAAACGTATCATGCTCTTCTTGAACATATTACAGCTATAATTTACCAATCAAATCATGATTTCTTCTTCTTTGGTTGATGCGCAAGAACACTATTTTTTTACCAGTTCATGAACCATGACTGCTGCTAAGAAACATTCTATGCCCTCTCCCTTTAATATTCCCTCGCCTTTCAACGATGGAACTTAATTATTTGTGCAGACTGTAGACATTGTGCAAGGGGGGTTGCTTTCATTCCCACAGAAAGAAGATTGTGCAGTTGCGTTTCGATCGCCAGCATCACAGTTAAAGCACTGCAGATTTCAGATGCATAATCTTGGCATTTCTCTGCATTTGAACACACAAGCTAAAATTGTTAATGTGTTTAGCAACACAGGACTTTTAAGTAATTCCCTACATCTTAAACTTCTTCAGTAGGGATGTGTCTACTTAGCCAATAAAATAAATCTCAGACTGTTAAATAGTTTGAACGTGATTGTAGCTTTTACTTCAAGCAATGCTATAATATATATTTGTGCGTTGGTTCTTCGGTATGTATAAGATTAATTCAAGGACTCTATTTAATATGCCGAGGAATAGGTTCTGTAATGAAGAATACCTTAGGATGCAACCACCTTAGTTTTAATCTTTGCATTGGTTAGTGTTCTAGGATGTTGAAAATACAGATATAAAATCTGTTTTTCAGTAAGTCATGGAAATATTCTCACTGTATTTATTTTTTCTATTTCGAAACAATTACCAACCATTAAGGATAATGTTTTTATTTAAATTTTTTTTTTATATTTTCATATATTAATATTAAAGATAATTTAATAAATTTTTAAATAAAAAACATTTTAAACTTCAACCATTATAATATTACGAGCTCAAACATTTCCTACTTAATTATCCGGTGTATTGCTATGATATGGTATTACATAATGAGTGAACTACTTAATTTACCTTAAGAAATAAACCTACCCTTAAGGTAAAAAAAATCATAATTATCTTAAGTTTTTACCTATATTTAAATTTATCAGTTTTTTTTTTCTTATACAGGCATTTGAGAATGTTATAAAAGTTGTTTTTTTTAAGTTTTAAATATATTAAAATAATATTTTTTTATTTTTTAAAATTTATTTTAACATCATCACATTAAAACAATTAAAAATATTTAAAAAATAATTTAAATAAAAAAACTTAAATTTTAACAAAAAGCAGTTTTAACCAATTCTATGGGCTGTATAATTTAGAGGACACAATGCGTTATGAGAACCAATGGAAAGAGATTGCTTCTAAGTTCGGACTTCCATCAGACAGGCATATTGACTTTCAAGCTCTTTGCAAAGGATATTCCAAGACCCCACAATACCCAAAATAAATCCTCACCCATAATTAAGTGGAATAATTTTTTTTCGAGTGTAGTTTATTCCTCATATTTAATTTTTAAAAATCTCCAGTTTAAATTTTATAAATTTCAGAGGTATTGAAGACTTATATGATTTTTAATTTCAGAACTCGTAAAATTAGTTGAGGTACACGCAAACTGACCTGAACACTCATGTTAATAAAATAAATAAATAATTTTTATTTTTTTAATTTGATTAACACATGTCTTGAGAGCTGCTATTAGCATATTGTTATGGCTTCTTTATGTTTGAAAAGAAATGGCATGTGGTTGATTTTTTTGGGTTCAAGAAAGTGTTTATTTAATGTTGTGTATTATATATATCAAACTATTTTAGCAAAATCTCAAATCTATTGTGACAAAAAATACCTTGGCTATATTATTATAAGTAAATCTTAAAGAGATGGTGATTTATATATGTACATTACATCATGAATTTCCTCGTGAAATACTGTGAATGCATTGTTCATATATTTTTTTTATTTAGGTTTTATTGGAACAAATTATAAACAAGTTTAGATTAATTTGTTAAAGGATGGTGGGATTAAAAGATAGAAGACAAAAATATTTAAAAAAACAAGAGAATGGGTAACATTTTCAGATTTTGGATTGAAATACCTGTTTATGTATTTGCATTTATATATTTTTGTAATTGTAAAGTTAATTTAGAAATAATTGTGTAATTTAATATATATTACAAAAAAAAAAAAAAAAACCTGATGACACGTAATTACACATGTTAGCATATGAAGGGCAATCTACTGATCTAGTTGTCATATGTCACTTTCTTCGGTAGAGTTTCTCTTTGCGTCATGGGATGCGTGTTTCATGCCATTGAGTTAGGCGTTCATTGTTTTTTTCCTCTCTCTTTTTTTTTCTTTTTTTAATTTATACTTAACATTTAAAATTTTAGAATAGCCTTCTAGGAGATATTTGAATATCAATACTTATTCTTTTAATTTATTAATTTATATATTTTTTTATCACCACACCTTTTCCGTCTTCAACACAGCTCCCATTCATTTTCAACTGACATTCTTCCTGATATGACTGCATCTTTTTTTTTTCATTTATTAAAGCTGCTCATGTTTTTTTTATTTTAAAAATATTATTATGGTTGTTTTTTAAATTTTTTTATTTAAAAATATATTAAAATAATATATTTTTTATTTTTCAAAAATTAATTTTGAAATTAATATATTAAAATAATCTAAAAATATTAATTTTAAATAAAAAAATTCAATTTTTTTCAAAAATATTTTTAATCATTAAAAATTACAATGCTATTTATAGCCTAAAGCAAGCTGTTGAACTTGAAGGAGAGAGATAGGTGAAGATGTCTCAGCAGGAAAACAGTAGCAGGGATAAGAGATGGTCTCTCCAAGGGATGACAGCTCTTGTCACTGGTGGAACCAAAGGACTCGGGTAATTCCAGATTTTCAGTTCCT
>Ga0325411_1006633_pt1 | contig 12682 bp, 11 predicted proteins | sample PopdelMetagenome_13_FD_206181 | JGI IMG/M metagenome (GOLD analysis project Ga0325411, IMG submission 206181) | Populus deltoides microbial communities from Bellville, Georgia, United States - Xylem-PdIQD-R4 | ecosystem: Host-associated > Plants > Phyllosphere > Stem > Wood/Secondary xylem... | reverse complement strand
TTATTCGCGGGATAGGGTGAAGGAGGTGAGGCAAGAGCCCTATGAGCAGGTGTTGGAGAAAGTGGTAGAGATGGGGTAGATGGAGTGGTCATAGGTGTAGGAAAAAAAGTTAAGGCTGGGAGTGCTGTTTGTAGAGATAAAGAAGGCAATGACGTTGTCTGTTCAGAACATGCAAAGGGAAATGTATTTTCATGAAATTTAATATGTCGTGCAATATACATACAAGATGTTGACAAATCAAAACAACGATAACCCAAATAAGAGGAACTATAGCCAAGAAAAACACACGGTGTTGACCGAAAATCTAGTTTATGTCAATTATAGGGACGAAGCAAAGGAAAACATAAACACCCAAAAATACGAAGAAAACTGTAATCAGGAGAAGATTTAAATAAACATTCAAAAGGGGTACAACCATTTAAAACAGCAGTAGGCATACGATTTATGAGATAAACAGCCGTTTCAAAACCATAACTCCAAAATTTTAATGTAGCCTTACACTGACCAAGTAGCGTAAGGCCAGCTTCAACAATGTGACGATGACGACGCTCAACAGTACCATTTTGTTCATGTGTGTGAGGATAGATTAAACGATGATGGATTCCAATGGTTTTAAAATATGTGTTTAACTTCCTATATTTACCACCCCAATCTGTTTGAACAAATTTAATTTTGGTGTCGAATTGTCGTTCAACAAGAGCTTAAAATTGAAGAAAAATTTTAAACACATCAGATTTTGCTGCTAAAGGAAAGAACCAGATATACTTAGTATAGGTATCCATAAAAATCACAAAATACCGATAACCGTCAGTAGATAACATAAGAGAAGGTCCCCAAACATCACTGAAAATAAGCTCAAGAGGAGCACAAGTTTTATGACCAGTAAGGCCTAACGACAGACGCGATGCTTTGCCTAAAGGACAAGATGAACAACTAAAATTAAAAACTCTTGAAGTACATGCAACTTTATTATTTGATACTAGAGACCCTAAAATACAAAAGCTAGGATGCCCAAGGCGACGATGCCAAACATTAGCAGTGGAGGACATAGATGTAGATAGGAAAGCTTCAGGTACGGACGTTATTACAGAAGACTCGGATAAGACATATAGACCATCCCTACTCTGACCGGAAAGGAGCACCTTGGTTATTAGATCCTTAACATAAAACACAGATGAATGAAATTCAAAAAATACATTATTCTCAATGCAAAATTTCTGAACAGACAATAACGGTTTTTTAATATGTGGGACATGCAGAACATTTGATAAGGTAAAAAAATGTGTTTGGGAGTATAAAGTTTAGAATGAGCAATATGTGATATAACAAGTCCCTTACCATCCCCAACATGCAATTGATCACTACCAGTATAAGGCTCTGAACTCGTCATACTGGCAAGGTCCGGTGTCACATGTTGATTAGCACCCGTATCAGGAAACCAACCTGTAGAGGAGAGCTAAGAATTTTGAAATGCCAAGTTAGAGGTAGCCTGTAGATGCTGTGAAGTGAATTGAGAGCAGTATTTTGCTGAATGCCCAAAACCATAACACAATTGACATTTGACATTTTGAAAACTGTTGTTGGATCCACGAGAGTGTTGCTGCCAATTAGTCCCAGACTCGCGAGAACCTTGCTGAAAACCAGACCCAGACGTCTGCTGCCAACCAGATCCAGAGGTTCCATGGGTACCACTACGGTAACCTCTCCATCCACCTCGGTGACGCCCACGCCCACGATAGGAATGGCCAGAAGACCCACCGAAAACACTACGCTAGGCTAAGAACGCTGAAGCTGTGGGATGTGAAGGTGTGGGCAGCAGAGGCGCTGTCATAGGGGAGCCAAGAGTGGATTGAAGAGAGCTCTGATTGAGGTATTCATGAGTGAGCAAGTAATTATGAAGATCAGAGCATGATAAGGGGTCTGCTCGTGTAGACAAACTGGTCACTAAATCTTTGAAATCACTGCGTAAGCCCCAAAATACATAAAGATTAAAATCTTCTAAGGAAAGAGGCCGACCAACAGCGGCCAACTCATCAAATAGGACCTTAGCTCGCTGCAGATAAATGCTAGCTGAATCATCCCCCTGATGCAAGTCCTGAAAGGAACCATGTAATTGCATAATCCTTGAATGTGACGGGGAGGTAAAAGATTTTTCAAGTGTCTACCAGATGCTATGAGATGTGTCACAGTCAACCACAAGATGTAGAATTTCAGTAGATAAAGAAGAGAGGAGAGCACTCATAATTAATTGGTCTTGTTGCTTCCATGAAAGGAAGAATGAATTGATAGCAGGAGCTGCTGTCTCGGTGGTAGCAACACAAAGTGCAGGACAAGGATAAGACCCGTCAACAAAAGCATACACACCCTGACCCAACAAATATGGTTTCATTTGCATTCTCCAGTATAGGTAGTTATTGTTGGTCAGTTTCAAGGAGATAACCTGATGAGTATTTGAGAGAGGAACTACTGCAGCACCATGAAGATGTGTGTTGGGAACAATTGACGCAGCAGAGGGGAGTCCAGAATGTGTCGAAATAGTCGGTGCAGAGGAAGGTATTGCTGCCATTGTTAGAGGAAAACTACATCCAAGTGAATGAACAGATGATGGCGCAAAAAATCCAGGTGGAGGTGCCATTGAAAAACCTGACGCAGATTGCAATATTGGAGAATTTGCAGGAAGAGCAGATTGCGTGTTTGTTGTGAGAGGAGGAGTAGATTGGAGAGGAGCAGATTGAAGAGAAGCAGATTGCAGTGCAGTAGGATCCATGATTGAGGAGTGCTGGTTGTAAATACTATAGAAAACAGAACACTGGAGACAGAACACTGAGAAGAGAAGGGGAGGCGCTGGTTGTAGAGGAAAAATATATTGCTCTGATACCAAGTTGAAGTTTAAGGGAGAAGACGTGTTTAAGAATATATTCTGGAGGCTGTGATTGAATGAATCAGCCCTCCCCTCATGTAATATATATATAGGTATAGGGTTATACATAATACTAACCATGTAGTATACTACACATGATCAGAATCCTATATAAAAGTAAATACAGGATAAATATAAATATACATAATAAAACATTCCATAGTAAAGAAGTGTATAAATGTTTGATTTATAATAGTTGATGAATTATGGCACATGAAATTTTTTTTTTCACTCTTTTTGTCTCTTGTCTTGGTTTGCATGCTTTCATTTACAGTTCTTTTCTTTCCTTTGCTGTAAGAAAAAAGAAAAGGAAAAAGCTTTCTTGCACCAGTGCAAAGGAAAGTAGCAAACTGACTTGGCATTCCTTGTGTAAATTAGGAACATTTTTTTCCTAGCACAACTTAGACCTTACACAGATTAGGAATTTTTTTTCTGTTTTGCATTGGCTTGCGTGTCTCCACTTGTTAATTTCTTTCTTTCCCTGATGAATTCGCGAGAGTGAATTAATTGCTGAGACATAGCGAAAGAATTTCCAGCATGGTTGTTAAAAATGTGTCAAAATATATAAAACATGTAAGATCAGGGTTAAAACTCAAAAACTAGTAAAATTGATCAAACCTGGTCAGACTCACATAAAATCAGGTAAACTCAAAAAAAAAATTAAACGCGTACTGAAATCGCGATTTCACTTGAAATTTAAAAGAGTTAGAGACTTAGAGTTGTGGTGGGATGGGGGTTGTGGTGGAAACCTTTGCAATCTGTTCAGAATTATCAAAAGAAAACACATGTTCATGGAAACAGACATGACGGGAAATATAAATACGGTGAGATGCAATGTCAAAACATCGATAACCAAGATGGGAGGAACTATATCCAAAGAACACACATGGAGAGGAACGAAAATCCAATTTATGATTATTATGTGGACGCAGAAAAGGAAAACAGAGACACCCAAAAGTACGCAGAAAATGATAATCAGGAGACCAGTGAAATAAACAATCAAACGGAGAGCAATGGGCAAGAACAGGAGTAGGCTTGCAATTTATAAGATAAACAGAGGTTTCAAAAGCATAATTCCAAAATCAAAAAGGTGCTTTACATTGCCCTAAAAGAGTAAGACCTCTTTCCACAATATACCTATGACGACGCTCTACTGTGCCATTTTGTTCATGAGTGTGAGGACAAATCAAACGATGATGAATACCAACAGTCTGAAAAAATGTGGATAATTTGCGGTATTCACCGCCCCAATCAGTTTGAACAGATTTTATTTTTAATGAAAATTGATGTTCAACGAGAGTCTGAAATTGATGAAAAACAGAGTAAACATCAGACTTGGCAACAAGAGGATAATACCATACATATTTAGTATAAGCTCAACAAAGATAACAAAATAACGATAGCCATCTGAAGAAAAAAGAGGAGCAGGGCCCCATACATCACTAAAAATTAATTCAAGGGGAGCAGAAGTTTTGTGACCCGTAGGTCCTAAAGACAAACATGATGATTTTCCTAAAGGACAACTTTGACATTGAAAATTAAGACTACCTCAAAAACCATTCTCTGGTTGAAAATGGTTTCCTCCATTTCAAAAATAATTTTCAAGTTTTCCTCCCTCCTCATTTTTTGTACAAAGTTTTTTGTTCCCTGGGTATGTTCATGGTTCTATGATTATAATCTTCAAAACGGACATCCAGTTCTTGTTCGTAAATTCAAAATCAAATGGTGGGATTCCTTTGCGGCTGAATCCAAAACTTCCAAATTAGCTATTACGGAATGGTTACAAAAGAATCAAACAGCTCCCATCATTGATCATCATCCTCAATCCAAATTTCTAGCCCGAAAGGCTCAAACGGCAGCTCTCCTTGCCTTTGCTAGAACTGAGGAAGAATAACTCCAAATTATACAAAACATTATAATTGTGTATACCCAATCCATACTGAGGTATGTAAGATAATTACATCTATTCCAAGGTCATTATGGCTAATTCGATGCCTATTAATGTAAGGTAATTGTATTCATCCTAATAATAACATAATTAATTTGATACATAACAATGCACGCAAGGTATTCATATTCGTTCAAACATCATCCTAACTAATGGAGGTATACCGTTGCATGCATAATACTCTTATTCATTCCAACAATATCATCACAAGTTTGATACATATCAATGTATGTAAGGTACTCATATCCATTTCAATTATATCATAACATGCAAGATACTTATATTCATTCAAATATTATCGAAGCAATAAAACAATAAAATGTAAAATTTATCAATAAGTTTACACAAATTAAAAAGATAAGATGCAATGCACCTACCTAGAGTATGTGCATGTGTTGCCACTCTATGTAATTGTCAAATCCCTACAGCTTCTCCTGTACCACCAGGATTTAGTTTTTATCAATAATATAACCAACATCACAACTTCATTTAATTCTCATTTAACTAGTATTCTCAAACTAATCACAAGGAGTTTCCTTAGAATCTTATACTCTTATCCATTTTCATGTTTATATTCATTCTTTTAATTTTATTATTAAAATCCTCACTTAAAAATAATTTCAAGCAAAGATTAAAAATTATTTAATTCCGATCAATTTAACTTAACCAACCAAAAACACTATTTAGTGGTTTAATCAGAACTAAACTAAAAAAAAAAACTTAGTTCTGGGCGTGATTTGTCTCTATAAAAGGCTGAAGCATAGAAATACAACTTTCATGAAGAAATCAACTCCAAATTATTTAGTTTTAAGACTCAATATCAATAATCACAATGACCTCTCCTTTATAGCTAAAATTTTGGACAATGAGGATTTTCATCCCTTGGAAATCTTTTTCAACTTATTTTCATGCATAAACAACATTATCCAAAGTCACTTAGCATTATTAAATTACAAATTTAAATCAATTCTAAAAAAAAATTCAAATAATTTCCCTACCTCTACAATATAGTAAGATGCAGCCAAAATAAGAAAACTCATCCCTTTGGGATTTCTCCTATTATTATTATTTATTTATTTTTTTACACACACTATATATGTTATTATCCTTGTTTAGCATTATTAATACAACAAAATGATTAACCTTTTATTTTCTTTCACTTTCTCCTTGTGCGATTAAACATATACAACAAACCTTAACAATTAATATTCTTATATCTTTATCACAACAATAATTTCACTGTACTAGTTGGAATCCATAACAATCTTCATTAACTAATCAATTTGCCAAAAATATACTTATGGCTAGCTTTAAATTTTTCAAATTTCTTTCATTTCAATTTCTTCATGGTTCCATTCCATTTATATCCACACAACTAACAAGGTAGCTTTTTTATTCGAACATGTCCATATAGCAATGTTCTTTTCTATTTTTACACAATAATCATTTTTCCCCTCACATAAAGAATACACAATTAATCTATAATAATACTAGTAACAAGAACATATTTTACCATTATATTTTCCATAAACCCTAAACCCACACAATTCTAATTTCATCAAAACATGTATTTAATCAAGCTTACTAAATTTTGTCAAAACCATCAATAGATTCAAAAAGCAATAAGTCATCACCCTTTGATTATTTGTTCAAACCCAATAGTCAGAATATAGATCCTAGAATTGTGCACAATATATCTCAAAATCAGAATGATCCAATAGTTGTATCTCCCTAGCTAGATCTGAATAAGACTAAGCTAACCTGAAAATGGACAAGCTACTATTCAACATGAACGACACCTTGCTGGAGAGAGCATTTCCAATCTCCACCATCCAGAATGAAGGTAACGTTTAGACGAACCATATATAAAAAATAGGCATGGTCCAACAGTGGAAGAGACAGAAATCAATCAGTGACCAAAACTACCCTGCAAGTGTATTTCCTTTTACTTTTTAGGAAATTACCGATGATGATTTCTGTTAAACAAGTTGTGTTACTTCAAATCCCTCCAGTAAGGTAGTATAGGAGTGTGAGAAGAACAATATATCCACAAATCAACATGATCCAACAGTGGATTTCAGAGATATGGCCACTGGAGCATTATTGGTTCCTTTAAATTCTGCACCTCTCTTTAGCCGAATTTTCCCTATTGTCACCTTTTTTTGAACTGGTGGCTCTTTTCTTTTTTAAAGGCACAGTTTCCCCTAATTACAATTTGGTCCTTCATTTATGCCTTAATGTATTCTATTTTACTTTTCATATAAACTATCCAATTTATTTCTTCTTAAATCGCTAGTCTTTACCGAACTCTGATCGGGATGAGATCTTTAATCAAGGTAGGAAAACATATTAATAGACTTCATGAAAAATTGCATATCAATCCAACGATTGGGTTGAGAGCTCTGCTTTCTAATGTAAAATTGGTCAGTTCATGACTTTTCATCAACGATCCAGATTTTGTTGTTCAATCTTCACATTAAGTAAATTAGTAATACATAGCCTGTTGAGATTCAAGTAACACCTCAATTGCCCCCAGATTCTGTAGATTTGCAAGCATAGGTTCAAGTTGAACTGTAAATTTTACTTGTCCAGATTTAGATCTCAAGGCCTGTTCGAGTAAACTAGTAAGTCTTGTGACTTTTGTTTTTCTAAGACTTTCTAACTTTTTTCGATGTTAGGCTTCCAATTGAGCTTTTTCTTCATTTTCCATTTGTTTTTTTCGCAGTCTAGTGTTATAGCTGCATTTCAATTGGGAACCTATATTTCAACCTGCTAAATAAAAATTATACAATCATGCATAAGTGATGATGCTATCGACAAGGAAAATGCAAATTCAATGTGGACTCATCCTTCATGGGGTAACAACAGTTGTTATTCATGGATTTTAGGAACATAATGTCATCATGATGCCAACAAGGGGATCCTTATCCAGTCTTGCCTAAGTTTAACTTTTGATAAGCCTTTCGACTTTCAATTAAAGTCAATTTCTTTTTGTCAACTATAACAACTCGGACTCTTGTATCTTATGTGACGACCATGATGCAACATGTTGGGCTTGCCATAGTGAGATTACACATGGTACAACCTAGTGGGTAGGTTTTAGTCATTTAAGTGCATTAAGAGGGAGGTTACTATCTTGTCTCAAAATGTCTTTCGCTTGCTTAGTGATCATCCTTAAAGGGTCGATATAAGGTTTACAAGTAGTTTGAAGATAGAAGCCCTGAGTCATATCAGATCGGCGTACCAACCACTATTGAGTAAACAATCAAATGAGAGTTGAATAGTTTCACAAGTCTTACCCAGACTAAAACCATTGGGGTACCGTTACTTCTTCACCTATCCTAAATTTTAAGGTGTGTGCTTTTTAAAGTTATGCATGACAATAAGGATGCATGCTAAAGCAGTAAAGACAAGAAAATAAACAAACCAGCACAACAAAAAAGATAGTAATAATAAGACAAAAAGCAAAGCTTCGTCCTACTGGAGTCGTCACACTCGGACATCACGACGACCTTTAAAATATTTCTCAAAATGAAAAAAAAAATAGAGAGACATCTTTTTCTTCGAGGGGAAAATGTCTAGTTTAAGGAATCATCACCTAGTATTATGATTACTTGGAACCCTAACTGGTCAACAAATATTTTATGATACGAAACTAGTTACGTGAAAGGAAAGATACTATCACCCCTTAAACGTCCTACCTAGCACAAGTTGTATTACTGGTTTTGTCTTAAATTGCTAAGAGCTTGTTTTTGTTCTATTCTTATAGTCTTCTTATAATATTCCTGACTCTTATGTCAATAAATATTCACCTATGAATATTTTCAACTCTAGCGTTGGTAAATAATATGTAACCTAAAAAGCATAGTATTCCTGACTCTGGCACTAGTTAATAAATCCAAAAAAATTATGTTAAAAAAAAAAGGAAACTATTTTTTATTTTTATATTTTATTACTTTTTTAAAAGAAAAAAAAGAAGACATTTATCGTATATCAGATTCACATTTCATAGTAAAAGTCCACAAATCAAATATACAACAAAGCCAACAAAAAAATATATGAAAAAAAAAGTAAGAGAGACCTATAAATAAATCATAGAAGACCCTCAAATTTTTCTAAAATTTTCTAATATCCAAAAATAACTTATATAGCAAGATATCAAAACAAAAGAGTGTGACATAAAAGGGAAATGCATAAGAGTGTCTATTCCCAAACACACCCTTAGTCCAAAACAATTTGGGTCGGATGGGCGTGAGGCTCATACCTGACCCACTCTAAATGTTTTTGTTTTTTTTGGGAGTTGGATCTAGCCCAGTCATACGGGCTGGGCTAGACCCAACGAGCCTAGCCTGGTCAATTAATTTCTCATTTAACTCTGTTCTAGGCCCATTCTTTTCAATCCAACCAATTTAGTCCAATTAATTTCAATTCAGCCCATTTAATTCATTTTTTCACCCATTCTTCCTTTCACCCTCAACATTGTTTTTCCTATGAAAAACTCAAAAAAATAAAATCAAATAAATAAAATAAAAAACCTTGCCATACCTTAAAAAAATGATAGCCAACCAACATTGGTAACCCCAGAATTGACTCCAAACTATTGCTATTATCCTAGCACCACCATAGCAACATACTACCCCTCTCTTCATCCATCATAGGCTTAAATTATGGGATTGATGAGCTTAAATTGGGAGATTAGGATAGGCTTAAATTAGAATATGGATTTAATTGTTGGGATTGTAACTAAAGAATCTAAATTTAACTATTGGAATCAAATCCCAAAAATCATTCAAAACTGTATTAACGAGCCTTATTTTTGCCCAACCAATTCATACCTAGAATTATATCAAAATCACTTAATTCTAGGGGTATTAAATCTGCTTTTAGTTCACACCCATTAATGTTAATTCTCACCCCTTAAAATACAACATTTGTTTCCATAGTTTCACCCAAAGGTGTCCCAATAATAAATCCTTTTTCTACCCTTTTTGTTTCCTTACTCAATTTGGTTACACTTTTATTTGCTATAAAGAAGTGAGGGGTACTAGAATCAAACAAAACATGCATTTGATAGTCATTCATTTGCAGCATACCTGCCACCACATCTGATGCTGCTCTGACATCCTCCTGGGTCATATGGAAAACCCTTCTTTGATCCCTTTCATTTTGCACTATGGGTCGTCCCCTATTTGAATTAGCTCCTGACTGAGTCGACCTTCCTGGTCTGTTTATTGTGATAGACTGCTGATGACTCTGACTTTGCTGCCTATGTCTCGAAGGTTGTTCAGTGTTTAACTGGGGGCATTCCTTTTTAAAGTGACCCTTCTCACCACAATGATAACATCCTCTTTCCAAGTACTGACAGGTTTTCCACTTATGACCTTCTCCTCAACATATATAGCATCGTCTAGGAGAAACCATACAACCCTTAGGGTGTCTTTGTTCACACTGAGCACATCGAGGGTAGCCAATTTCCTTCTGATCATTATACCCCCTTGCAGCTACAGCCCTAGAGCAGGTCTGACCACTTCCCGACCTCCCACTGATATCCTGTCGAAAGCTAGTTGACGTCCCCCTTTTCTTTTTGAATTGAAGGAACTGTTCGCCTCTACCTTTCTTTGGAAGTGGTGGCCTGCCTAAAAATTCCATATCCTTTCATTTTCCTGCACCCCCATGACTCTGTTGGCCTTCTTCCATACAAGCCTCCAAGGTCTGTGCTGCTTCAATCAGTTCCCTTAGTGTCTTGAATTGTAAAGCAATCAACCCTTACTTCAATTATTGTCTGAAGCCACCCCTTAACTTTTCTATCATATGTTGTTCTGATGGGACATAATGTGGTGCGAATAGTGAGAGGTCATGAAATCGTCTCTCATACTCGCTCAAACTCTATCTTGAAGTCATCCTAGGATAGGGTTTCTATAGCCCTCCTCAACTAAACTGTCTCCCACCAAGTCATAGCACCGTCTAACAGTAATTGAGTAGCACAATCTACCCGCAGATCATGTGGTATCTTAATTTGAATCATGATTTTCTCCACCTTTCTAATCCACCTTCCCGCCACTTCAGCATTCTGTTCACCTGAGTAGGGTTCACAACCAATTTCTCTCATACTTTTCACCAAACGAACTAGTTGTATCACATCATTAGTAGCTGTAGCTGCTTCTGAAACGGTTGGTATGATGGGTACAGGTGGGGGTGCTGGCATAGGAGTGGCAGCATTAACCATACCTTCCATTACTGCTTTGACTAGCTGGGCCAAGAGCATCAGATCAACATAAGAAAAAGATGGCCCTGAAGGTGTAGTCTGAGGGGCTCCTCTACTCGTTTCTGCGAGGCTGACATGGTCGGCCGAACATCTCCAGTTTGCCTTGGTACCTGTCTAATTTGAGGCCCTGATGATTCTTCATGCCCTGCTTGAGTTGATACTACCGGTGCATGTGAAGCAGTATCTTCCAAAGGGCTCTCTTCTTACCCCTCGAAAAAGTCTATATTTCTATTCCTCCTCCCTGCAGAGGATAGATCTGTTCTAATCTGTTGATAGGTACGTACCATCCTGCAATAAATTAATGAACATCAACAACCTCTTTTGATTTCTTCCCAGACCTATACTAGGGCTCTGATACCAACTGTAATAGTCCGAACTGTACAACTCGATCAATGTTAAAAGGTTTAAACATATCCTCTTTATTTGAGGGTAAATTTTTTATTTTATTTTATTTTATTTTTATTTCTAAAAATTTGGCAGAGTTTCGTTTGCATTTAGGACATCCCATGTTATCGACTACTATTAGTTTACTCAATCAACCCATCATCACAAGGTCCCTTAATTCCGGACCTTATATCAAACCTCATAATTCCACACCTCATACAATCCACACAATATATATATATCCTACGAGTAAGTTCAATATGAACATAGTCCAACACATCATATCATAAAATTTAAAGGAAAAGGAATACTAACATGCAAAGAAAGTATTTACAATTTAAGAAGTGTTCTTAAATATTTCAAAAGGGTTAATTACAAGATAACTAAATACTACATGATAAGCTAAACCTTTATAAATACATCAAGGTTTGCATAAAAGTATACTACATAAACACATTAATTCCCTTTTGTTTTAAGTTAAATATTTACATGAGCTTCACAAGGTAAAGTCCTAAACTAATGATCTTCCTGGATGTTTGATGGACCTGTTACATAAATAAACATACAATTATGTTGATAAAGAATATATGTATGCTCATGTAATGAATACCAATGAAGTATTAACTTTCTATCGAATCCATGAGAATTTTAACAAAGAACTTATATTTTGCTTGTAAATCTTTTAAACCTAATTAACACTCATTTGTATATTCTTAATTGAATAATCTTATTTGTTTGCATAAACTGGGAGACCTTGCAAGGTTTAACCTGTAATTCATTTCCCGGCAATCTTATCACGAATGCTATTAGCCGGAGCTAATCATGTAATTCATATCCTGGCAATCCCCATTAGCCGGAGCTAATCATGTAATTCATATCCCGGCAATCCTATCATAGATGCCATTAGCCAGAGCTAATCATGTAGATCATATCCCGGCAATCCTATCACGGATGCCATTAGCCGCAGCTAATCTTGTAAATACACTAGGCTTTATTTATATTGAACACGATATTTATTATAATTGCATTCACCAAAAGGATTCTAAATTGTATAAGTGCAAATAGGAGGGAAAATCACACACCTGCTTTGCCTGTCTCGCGACCTCCCCTAACAGAAGATCCAATCCTGGTTGCTCCTCCTGAATCACAAGGAAGTTTTTTTTTT